>Ga0209124_10000832_pt1 | contig 13961 bp, 12 predicted proteins | sample BarGraIncu01122A_FD_184502 | JGI IMG/M metagenome (GOLD analysis project Ga0209124, IMG submission 184502) | Arctic peat soil microbial communities from Barrow, Alaska - Barrow Graham LP Incubations 011-22A (SPAdes) (version 2) | ecosystem: Environmental > Terrestrial > Soil > Wetlands > Peat...
GAAAACGAACCAACAACTGCATACTCCCGATAAAGACCAGAAACTGATGCAACTGGAAATGAGCAAGGAATCGGAACGTCAGGAAAAATCGTATATCGGCCAACTTGGTCACGCCATCGAACCGGTTATTCGTCCGTTGGGCTTCGACTGGAAAATGGGGGTGAGTATTATTACTGGATTGGCAGCCAAGGAAATAGTGGTAAGCACCATGGGCATTCTTTATCAGGCCGACCCGCAGGCTGATGCCGGTTCGGGGTCGCTTAAAGAGAAAATAAAAGAGCAAACACATAACAAAGGAGAGTTTAAAGGACAAGCCGTTTTTACGCCACTCGTTAGCTTTGGATTTATGCTTTTTATACTTATTTACTTCCCCTGTGTGGCGGTTATCGCGGCTATCAAAAAAGAATCGAGCTGGGGATGGGCTGTGTTTACGATGGTGTACACTACTGCCATTGCCTGGGTGGTGGCATTTGCCTCCTATCAAATAGGAAGTTTGTTTTTCTAAACCTGAAATAAAAAATAAGACTCAATGCTTCAAAATATAATCGTTCTGATAATTATAGTACTCGCTATTGGTTACTCTGTTTACGCGGTAGTAAAGAATATTCGCAAGAAAGACAGCTCGCCCTGTGGCGACTGTAATGGATGCGACATTAAAAAGGAAATCACCAAAAACAAAGCGGGCACACGAACTAAGGACCCCGCTAGCTGTGGTTGTGCACCAAAATAAAAGAAATAAGGCTGATTCAATTTGAAATCAGCCTTATTTTTTTACTATGAACATTTACAATTCAAACAAAACGAGTATATTTGTTGCGTTAACAAGTAAATCGTAGTAGATTCAGATGAATATGGGTTGACGAATGGGAAGCGTATTGATTTCGAACAACAAACCCGCACCATTCTGCAAAGTAATCAGATAGATATATCCGTAGGGACAAGAGAAATGACAGGGGAATTTGCCATTAATTAATTATCATAGAAGATTGTAATAATAAAGATGAAAAAAATATATTTGTTAGTTTTGATTGCGTCGATAAATTTGGGGTGCAAAAACAGTCCAGCTAAATTGAGTTTTTTTCAGAATATGAATCAGTACACTAAGTTTGACTCTATAGAAAACAAATCAATTTTGCTTGGTTTTGACAAAGTTATTTTGAAAGGAACAAATAGAGATAAAAATAATATTCCTTGTTATCAATTATCGACTTATGAAAATGGGGTGTTTAATATTAATGGACTTATTTGGTTGAAGGATAGCATTGTTTATGTTGACACTTATGAAGACCAATGTTCAGATAAAACAAATGATCAGGTTTTATTTAGCTTTAAGTGTAAGGATTCTACCTGGAGCGTATGTTATGATAGAAGAGGTTTTTCTACAAATTTGAATGTGTCTAAACAAGGAAGATATTTTAATCCTCAATTAAAAGATAGTTTAACTATTTTTAGAATAGAAAAACACGTCAAAAATACGAGCTGGTCTACGATATACTTTGTTGATGTTTCTGTAAAATATGGATTTGTCAAAGTTTTTTATTGGGATCGAGAGCATGAATATTTCATTAATTTTTTACCAAAACAGATAATAAAAATTAGACGAACAAAACCAAGTTTGTACAGACTTGAATGATCTGTAATTGCTTGCTCTCATCCTCACGGATATTTAAATATTAATTATTTCACAAAACTGCGGGCTAGTCAGTGGAATTTGTAGTCTACTGTAGGACAGGAGCCTTATTAAAAGAAAATAGTTTATGAAAACTTTATTAGATAATATCAGAATGAAGAAATTACTGTTAATGACATTGATTCTAATGACTACAGTTATTTGTGGAACGTCATTTAAAAAACCAGTGGACGATAGGAAAAATCAATCAGGTTATATTCCGAAATCAGGTTTTGTTCCTAATAAAACAACTGCAATTAAAATTGCTGAAGCTATTTGGCTTCCAATTTATGGAGAAAGAATTTACAAGAAAAAGCCTTATGCTGTGAAGTTGGAAAATGGAGTATGGATTATTGAAGGTACTCTACCAACAAATTCTAAAGGAGGTGTTCCATATATTGAAATTCAGAAAATAGATGGAAAGATCTTGAAAGTTATGCATGGCAAATGATGAAAATTAGTGTTCAATGGTGATTGATAATTCACTTGCCATCACAGTTATATAGTCATTCCTTACTTGCAAATAAATGTGCGAGCCGGTCAGTGGAATTTACAATCTACTCCTCGTGCTTTTTTTAAGGTTTGTAATCTGTTTTTCTAGTTGACCTAAGTTGGCGGACATTTTTTGGAACTAAAGTTTTTGCCCCACATATTCATGTAAATAATAAACAGGAGAAGATGCATCTATTTGTATCTTCTCCTGTTTGCTTTTAATACAGACACTCCTCATTAGTATGTGTACTAATTCACTGTTGGCACGATTATGTGCCATGCTAAGATAAAGGAGTGTATCAGAGCTTCCACACGAGTGGAAGCATTGTTTTTTTACGGGACGATATGTCCACGCGTGTGGAAGTACTGTTTTTTTACGGGATGGAGTGTCCACACGCGTGGAAGCTCTGATTTTTTACTTGACGCTCTTTCCACGCTCGTGGAAAGAGCGTCAAGTCGCGGGACAGTGTGTTCACGCTCGTGGACGATATTTAAAACCGAAGAAATAGCATCTTTATGCTGATGAATGTCACGTTATTTCCCCAAAAAGGCAGAGGCTGAATTCAATTTGAATTCAGCCTCTGCCTTTTTATTCGTGTTCAAACGAAACTATTTCCTCGTATATTTCCGTTTCCTTGCCAGTTGGTAGCCTATTCCGAAGATAAGTAACAAGCCGATAGGCAGCAATACGTTTACAACTTGCCATATTGTTTTTTCGTCATTGGATAGTTGCTTGTTCAGTAACCGAAGCTTTAAGGTGCGGTTTCTGAGTTGCATCCAACCTTCGTTGTCGGTTAAGTAAAGAAGAGAGTTGAGCACAAACTCCTTGTTGCCGAACTGTTGATTCATATACCGGTCGAACCCGAGTGGAATAGTGGTACTGTCGCTCGCCACGCCGTTTGTTTCGTTGCGGATGATATCACCATCGGCCACCACTATCTGGCGTGTTCTTGTGCTTATTTGCTTCAACGGTTGTGTGTTCGTAAGTCCTTTTGGTGCCATTCGGTTAGCAAAGTCCGATTCGAAAACGCCTTCGAGTGCCACCGCTACCGGCACATAGCTCAGGTTGAAATAAGCTTTGTCGTTGGGTTTAGGTACCTGGCTCAAGTCGATGGTAGTAGGGGTGCCAATAATGTGAGTATTGTCGGAACTGGCCAAAAGCAGTTGCGCGTCCACCCGTTTGTTGTCGCCCACTAAATCTATACCCGAGCAAAATTCAGCACGTACTTCCGATATGTTTCTGGTTACGGGATGAGCACCTGATGCCAGCAACAGCGGTGCATAAAACCACGGTGATGGTTCAAATTGCGGTGTTGCATTTTTCGGAGCAATGTTGATGGGAATGGAGGCACATTGTACATCCTGCAAAATAACAGGGTTGATGCGCACACCGTAACGGAACAACTGATCGCCCAGGTTTACATCCAGTTCGATGGCCGGCGACAAACCGGTTGCCGATAAATTCTCTTTCGATACCCGAACGGCATCCAATATCCAGAGCACCCGTCCACCGTTCATAATGTATTGGTCGATAATGTATTTATCGGATTCGCTAAAGGGAGTGGTGGGTTTAGCGATAATGATGGCTTTATAGTTGTTTAGAATCGACGCATCGGTTGCCAACACGCCGCGGTCCACCTGAAAGTAATGGCTTAAGGCTTTGCTGATATCGTAGGTTTCAGCGTCGTTCAATTCGCCATGACCTTCGATAAATGCTATTTTTGAAACCTCCTTGTTGATTAACTGACGAATACCATCGGTGATTTCAAACTCCAGATTCTCAATAGAGATATTCAGGTTTTCTTCGCCCGAGTTCCCTCTGATATTTTTGAGCAAGCAGATGGGTAGTTTTTTGCCGTTGTAGCTTATTTCAATCCAGGGGAAAATTACTTTCTGTATTGATTTACCTTCCTTATCTCTTTCGTAAACTGCTGTTGCACTTAAACCGCGTTGTTGCAGTTCAGCGTATTTCTTTTCGCGTTCTTCCTGAGTGTCGGATAAGGACGGGTTTTCGTATTTAATATGGATAGTTTTATTGGAGTAAACGGATAATTCTTCAAGGAGTTCGGCGGTAGATCGTTTCAGACGTTGAAAGCTTGGGTTGAGGTCACCATCAAGATAAACGGTCACTTCGAGCGGAGCATCCACCTTTGCCATTAATTTTTTCGATGGTTCGGCTATGCTAAACCGTTTGTCAGAAGTCAAATCAATTCGAAAGAAATAAAAGAACGAGATGATAATAGTGGCAATTAAACCAAAGGCTAAAAGTATATTTTTATGTTTTCCGATTTTCATTTTTTGATACTCTCCCATTTACTATTTATAAACAAATTCAGATGAAAACGATTTTCGATTCAAAGTGGGGTTTACTTCCACCTTGAATCGAAAATGATTATTTAGTCGGTTACATTACCGGTTCGTTTCAAAATTCCCCAGCTAACCAGTTCTCCTTTAATTACCTTTTTGTATGCTTTTACGAGTACAATAAATAGTATTTGTCTGTACACAAATCGTTGAACAAACAAGAGTGCAGCCGTTTTGATGGTGAACTTCTTGTGATCGAGATGGAACGCATATGATGAAATTATACAATCGACAAAGTAATATAGGAAATAAAAGAACGTGTACTCACCAGCATTGTAGGTAAATAAACCAGCAATAAAGAGTATATCAACTACCGGTGAAAATACAGGAATAAGGAAGTTGAAAATCAACAAGTTTGGTAAAACCACTAATCCGATGTTCTTTTTCTTGACGTTGAACAGCAAGTCGCGGTGTTTCCAGAAGCTTTGCATCATTCCAAATGTCCAGCGGGTACGTTGTTTTATAAACATATTCAAGCTCTCGGGCGCCTCTGTAAGTGCCACCGCATCATTGCTGGTGCGGATAACATAGTTGGCACGCAATAGACGCAGCGTAAGGTCACAATCTTCGGCAAGCGTATCGGTAGTAAATCCGTCTACGGCTTCCATTGCTGTTTTGCGGAATGCACCAATCGCACCAGGCACTACCAATATCGAATTGATATAGTCGTAAGCTCTACGGTCGAAGTTCTGACTGGTAGTATATTCTATCGATTGCCAGTTAGTCAGTGCATTCAAGGTATTTCCAACTCTTACGTTACCTGCAACAGCACCAACTTTAGGATTGATGAAGAATGGAATTAGTTTTGAAATAGCATCCTGTTTCAACATTGTGTCTGCATCAATGCAAACCAATATTTCGCCATTGGCATGTTCAATACCCTCGTTAAGTGCCGATGCTTTGCCACCGTTGGGTTTGGTAAGTACCTTGACTTTCGGATTGCTCCCGAAAATTGTTTTTATTTTGTTGTAGGTGTCATCTTTCGAACCATCGTCCATAAACACAATTTCAAAATCCGGATAGTTAGACTTCAACAAATAATTGACAGTTCTTTCGGCATTCAGTTCTTCGTTGTAAGCAGGAACAATAATACTTACTTTAGGGTGGTAGCTTGCCGGAATCAACTTATTGTCTTTCTTTTCTTTTGTACGTTGTAATACAGCAAATATCCCCATAAGTAATAGGCGCCCAATAATCAGAAAAATGGCTACGATGAAAAATCCATGAAGGAAGTGTTGCCAGAAATAGGTGATGGTGAAGAAAATCAGATCCAGTGTTTCGGTAAACTTATACTGTCTGTTTACTACCGGCATTACCTGATCTCTGGATTTATTCATTAAACTGGATACGGTCACAAATTCATAACCATGTTTTTGATAATAATCAATAATACGTGGCAATGCCAAAATAGTTTGCGAACGTTCACCACCTGCATCGTGCATTAAGAGAATGTTTCCCTTATGTATGCTCGCAATTGCTCTGGCAACAATACTATCAGCAGTAACATCTTCCTCCCAGTCATTTGTGTCGACATAGGCAGTTACAGAAATGTAATCTTCATCACTGGCAACTGCTACTGATTTCATTTGGAATAAATTAGTAGGCTCAGCATCTGTTATGTACGGAGCGCGGAAAAGCACCGTGCTATGACCTAAAATACTTTCTAAAAGCAATCTTGTCGAACGAAGTTCAATTCGTTCTCTATTTTCTGATGTTATCTCTAAATTAGGATGGGTGAAGGTATGATTGCCAATTTCGTGTCCTTCCTTGTAAATACGTTTTACCAGCGGAATGTTATTCTCAATATTCATTCCGGTTACAAAAAATGTAGCAGGAACTTTTTTAGCTTTTAATACATCAAGTATTTTTGGTGTGTATTCTTCGTTTGGCCCATCATCGAACGTTATCGCTATTTTTTTTGGATTCGATGATCCGTAGCGTTTTAGCATGTACGAGCTTGGCAAAGCCGTGTATTCCTCATTAGTAATCAATTGGTCAACGTTGTCAAATTTAAATTTGGAACGCCCATGTTCAGGTTTATTTATAAGTTCCAGTATTTCTCCTTTACCTTCATAATTTACCGACGAGATAGAACTGATGTATTCTAATCCTTTGATATTGAAAGGATGCTTTTTAAGGTAATCTTCGTTGAGATTTTTAGAATAAAAGTTCCATATACGTTCATCTTCCGAACCCAGATACCACAATGCAACACCGCCGGCACCAAAGTCTTCGGCAGTTCTGAGGATATTGAATGTTCCGGCTACGTCATTGCAATGAGCTTCGTGGTCATCTCCATTATCGTCGTTATAAAATAGCGATATATCCGATTGACTTTGATTGAATGTGACTGTCTCATCATACTCCTTGGCAAGAGAAATAAGTCCCTGGTAGGAAATCTTTTTACCCGGTTTGCCTTTTTGCCAATCGAAACCATATCCAGCAACGCAGAGCACTACCTTTTCCGATGGCACTTCTTTCATCGCCTGATCAAGAGCATTTTCAACAAAGCTTAACGAAGAAATACTTCCCGGCTCATCATCCGGCGAATGCTCATTGTAAGCCATTAAAAAGATGAAATCGTAATAAGATGCTAAATCTTTGTATGTTACACCTTCGTCGGTAGGATTTATATCGATAGTAGTCAGGTATCCATCGGGATGGATGGTTTCATATAGTTCTTTCGAGAATTGAACCAGATAGGGATGTGTTCCTTTAGGTAGGTTTTCAAAGTCAATATTTATTCCCTGAAAGTCATTGGTGTCAAGAACAGTTTTGATATTCGTTATTAGCGCTTTACGTGTATCTTTGTTCCTTAGCATCGCATAAATGCTATCGCCATTCCAACGATCCTTATAAAAATTACTCAAAATGGGTAAAACCGAAACTTTATTTTTGTGAATAAAGTCAAGTGTTTCTTCCTGAGTTCTGAGTTCAATTTTCCCTTTTGCATTTGGCAGAAATCCCCATTCGGGTAATACCATATTCAAACGACCAATATTCTTCTTCAGGGAGTTATTCGAGTTTAAATCCCAGTTTACATAGAATGCAGCCCTCACCGGCAAGTATTTTTTTGTTTGGTACGAAAGCTGTGATGGTTTGCTGGGACCTCTGTACACCAGTCGGTTGTGATTGATTCTGTATTGTTCTAACTGTTTAGCAAAAGCAACTTGCTCCGATTTGGAAATTATTTTTTTTGACTTGTCTGCGTTAATGTCCGGCAGTTTTTTCGCGTTGTATGTCAACACTTTTAAGTCGTATTCCTGCTTGTTGAGCAACGATATTACAACAGAGGCCATAATTACCAATAAAAAAACACCCAAAATACGAGTGAACCAGATAAAACTTTTCCAACGTGTAGCGCTATTTGTCTGAAAAACCTGTTTTCCCATATACGTATTGTTTATTGTTTTTTGATTTGCGAGATATGAATGCTAATGTTTGTTTCTGAAATTTGTTTGCAAAATTAATCTAATAAATACAAGTTCTATTTGTGTTCTACTTTAGATTATACATTTTTTGATTTTTTTATTGTAAACTTATCAATGAAAACCGAAATGTGATTGTGTCTGATTACAAATAGCGTTCCATAGTCATAATAATGTAGTTAATGAGATAAATAATCAGCCTGCAAAGATAGTCATTTTATGAAATGAAATAATACGCAGCTTAAAACAGTTTTTTTGTCTAAAAGTTGAGTTCCTGTATTGTCTTGTTTTGCAGTTAGTGAGGGGGCGAATGACTGTTTGTAATAGTCATTCGAACTCATTTTGGCTTTAATTTATGCTATCAACACAGTATTTCTTTCTGTACCTTAAAAAATCTTATTTCTATTTGGGAGCATATTTTGCTTTTTGAGTGGGTGGATTTATTTTATTATCTTTGCCAGTCGGATACGAAATTAGTTTCGTTATCAAATGATTTTGACGTTCAGAGTTTTGACTATTTAGTAGATATAAACGTTCAGTTTGTTTTTTGAATACAAAATTATTAACTAGGTCTTAATTATAAATAAGCTTTATTTTTATAAAACAAATCCTTTCTTTATGGGTAAAATAATTTCATTAGCAAACCAAAAAGGTGGTGTAGGTAAAACAACTACAGCGATTAATCTAGCTGCATCGTTGGCTTCGCTTGGAAAAAAAGTACTGTTGGTTGATGCTGATCCACAGGCAAATGCATCGTCAGGACTTGGAATTGATATTCGTTCGCTCGAATTTACAATTTATGAATGTCTGATTGATGGAGTGCCTTCGATTAAAGCAATTCACCCAACGGAAGTTGAAAACTTATTTGTACTCCCATCACATATTGATTTGGTTGGTGCGGAAATCGAAATGTTGAATATGGATACTCGTGAGCGTGTAATGGAAAATTTACTACTTCCGTTAAAACCGCTTTATGATTTTATCCTTATTGACTGTTCTCCTTCGTTGGGACTAATAACTGTAAATGCACTTACAGCTTCCGATTCGGTTATTATTCCGGTTCAATGCGAGTACTTTGCGCTCGAGGGTATTAGTAAATTGTTGAATACCATAAAAATAATAAAAAGTAAGCTGAATCCTGAACTTGAAATTGAAGGATTTTTGCTAACAATGTACGATAACCGTTTACGCTTAGCAAATCAAGTGTATGCAGAAGTGAAAAAACATTTTGAGGGAATGGTTTTCGAGTCGGTTATTACTCGAAATGTTCGTTTGAGTGAAGCCCCAAGTCATGGTAAACCTGTATTGTTGTACGATGCAGAGTCTAAGGGCTCAACCAATTATATGGATTTGGCAAAAGAATTGATTGCTAAAAATTAAAATCCTTGTAGGATTTTTTAGAAATACAACAAATAGACAACATTTGCGTTATCGCTCTAAATACATATGGCAAAGAATATTACAGGATTAGGAAGAGGTTTAGGTGCTTTAATAGATACTGAGCACGTTTCAACAGGTGGATCGTCATCGATTAGTGAAGTGTCAATGGATATGATTTTTGCAAATCCAAACCAACCCCGCACACATTTCGATGAAGAAGCTTTGACTGAACTGGCAACTTCAATTCGCGAATTAGGGGTTATTTCGCCCATTACTTTACGCAAAAATGAAGATGGAACATATCTGATTATTGCCGGTGAGCGAAGATTTAGAGCATCGAAACTTGTCGGATTAAGGTCAATTCCTGCGTATGTGAAGACTGCTGCTGATGAGCAAGTGATGGAAATGGCTCTGATTGAGAATATTCAACGTGAAGATTTGAATGCTATTGAAATAGCATTGACTTTTTACCGTTTGATGGAGGAGTACAAACTTACACAGGAACGCTTGAGCGAACGCGTTGGAAAAAAACGGACAACCATTGCCAATTATCTTCGGTTGTTGCGGCTGCCGGCCGAAATTCAGATGGGGATTAAAAATAAGAAAATTGACATGGGACATGCCCGTGCGATACTTGGTTTAAACGATCCTGCTGTGCAATTAAAATTGTACGATCTGATTGTGAAAAATGAATATACGGTTAGAAAAGTAGAAGAGTTGGTTCGATTATTTTTAGAAACCGGACACTTTGATGACCATACTACCAAGACGGCCAATCCGGTGAAAAATTTGAAAGAATTTGATGAACTGAAGTCTCAATTGAGTCAGGTTTTTGGAACAAAAATTCAATTTACGTGCAACCCTGAGGGTAAAGGCAAAATTTCAATACCGTTCACCAACGACGAAGATTTGGCACGTATCATGGATTTGTTCGATAAAATTTAATCCGTTTTTTTCTGTGTGTAAATACCTAAACATAATCGTTCTTTTTGTTTTCTTGATATCCTTTGATGTTCAGGCTCAAATGCCTTTGATGAAGGGCGATTCGCTGCCGGATACAATCAGGGTTTCAAAAACCGAGGTGAAAGCAGTCGCACAACAAATTGCCGATTCATTAAAACCTAAAGTATTTAAACCGAACCCCATGAAAGTGGTTTGGATGGGGGCAATTATCCCTGGTTATGGACAGATATTGAACAGAAGATACTGGAAATTACCTATTGTATATGCCGGTTTTATGGGTTGTGCTTATGCAATAGCTTTTAATTCAGGTAAATATCAAACCTATAAAACGGCTTATCGCGATATTCTCAGGTATAGTTCGGACGCCGATTATCAGGCAGTTGTTGATAAAGATCATAGTAAAGTTAGTTTTTACCAGATTTTACCTCCGGGATATACTGATTTTACAAGATTTGGAGGAGTGACGGGTTTTACTAAAACCCTAAAGAACAAGCAGGATAGTTTTCGCAGGTATCGCGATTTGAGTATTTTTGCAACTGTGGGCTATTATGCCATTACTATTATTGAGGCTTATGTTGATGCTCAGTTGTATGATTTTGATATCACGCCCGACTTGTCGATGCGAGTTCAGCCGGCTTTGTTGAGAAATGCGTATGGAGTACCCAGTACCCTCGGGTTGCAGTGTAATTTATCGTTGAGATAAAAATTTCAAATTACAAAACAATTTTGAAGAATGAATTTTAAAATTATATTTTCCCTAATTTTCTCTTTATCTATAGGCAGTGTATTTTGTTTCTCGCAAAATAATACGGCTACTTCTAAGAAGAGTGTCTCCGAACATGGAGTGGACACTACTTTGGTAATACCTACTGATTTTGATAATTCACTAGATAATATGCTTCACTCATGGATTGTGCGACGCGCCAGCACGCCCAATTGCAATTCGAGTGATGAAATAATGGAAGTTTCCGATTCGATATATAAACTCAGACTTGCTAAAATGCCATGCCTGATGGAGATGCCATATAATAGCACGATTCGCTCTTATATCGAGTTATATACGGTAAAAAAACGCCGTCAGGTAGAATATATGATGGGAATGAGTCATTATTACTTCCCTCTTTTCGAGCAGGTTTTAGGAGCTAATAATATGCCACTTGAACTTAAATATCTTTCCATAATTGAATCGGCATTAAATACTACCATTGTGTCAAGAATGGGAGCTGCAGGATTATGGCAATTGATGATTGCTACCGGTCGTATGTACGGATTGGAAATCAATAGTTTGGTGGATGAACGTCTGTCGCCGGACAAAGCGACCAATGCGGCAGCTCATTTTTTGAAAGACTTATATTCGATTTACGGTGACTGGAATTTGGTTATTGCGTCCTACAATTGTGGCCCGGGTAATGTAAATAAAGCTATCCGCCGAGCTGGTGGAAAACGTGACTATTGGGCTATTTATCCTTTTCTTCCAAGAGAAACCAGAGGATATGTTCCTATTTTTATTGCCGCTAATTACGCCTTGAATTTTGGGGCGGAACATAATATCTGTGCAGCAACTGTAAATATGCCCGCCCTGACGGATACAATTATGGTTAATCACCGCATTCATCTTGAACAAGTTGCTGAGGTGTTGAACTTGCCCATCGAACAGGTCAGATTGCTGAATGCTCAATATATAAAGGATATCATTCCCGGCAATATTAAACCTTATGCCTTGTGTTTACCTCTCAACTATGCTAATCAGTTTATTAGTAAATTGGATCAAGTATTGGCTTATAAGGCAGATGAATTAGTTAATACCCGTCGTAGTGAAATAGAAATTGTTCAGGCACCTGCAATGGTTACGCCGGGTGGTTCGGGGCGTGTTATTTTCCATAAAGTAAAGCGTGGACAGACCTTGAGCGATGTGGCTGCTAAATATGGAATTTCTACTTCCAAATTAAAAAAATGGAATCATCTCCGTAAATCAACTATTCAGGTTGGACAGCGATTGAAAATTCTAAAATAGTTTTAGTTGAGAAGTCGGATTCTTTTTTTCGAAAATGATTTCATTCAGCAAATAAAGAAACTGTATTTATGGAAAAATTATTCTATTCAATTTCCGAAGTGGCCGATTTACTTGGCGTTAATCAGTCGAATCTGCGTTTTTGGGAGAGTGAGTTCAAACAGCTCAAACCAAAGCGCAATCCTAAAGGTACCCGATTTTATTCTCCCGGAGATATAGCTCTTATCAAGCAAATAATGTACCTTGTCAACGAACAAAAGTTGACCCTCGAAGGTGCAAAGCGTAAGCTCAGTCAAAAAAAAGATACTATTGCCAAACAACAAGAAGTGGTGGAGCGTTTAAAATTGGTCAGAGCTGAGCTCATAGGCATTTCAAAAGGTTTGTCCGAATAATAAATTTAAGTAGTCACTAGAAAATTGTTACAAGTTAAAAGTCATATTTTCTATCCAATCTTAATTTAATATTCAATACATCATCCCCAACTACTTTAACTCGCAACAATACATACTCTTTTATGAAAAAGACGCTGTTTTTTCCACTCTTTATCGTCTCGTTTCTTTTCGTATCTCCAACACTTAGCGCTCAGAAAACACCTAAGAACGTCATCTTTTTGATTGGTGATGGGATGGGGCTTGCTCAGGTGTATGCCGGAATGGTGGCTAATGGAAATAAGTTGGAACTGGAGCGATGTAACTATACCGGTTTTTCAAAAACATATTCCTCTTCCAATTTTACAACCGATTCGGGTGCAGGTGGTACAGCTTTGGCTTGTGGTGTGAAAACAAAGAATGGAATGATTGGTATGACCCCAGATTCAGTTGCCGTAGAATCAATACTTCAGGAATCGAGTCGTAATGGTTTAGCTACCGGTGTTGTGGTAGCCTGTGCATTGACGCATGCTACTCCTGCTTCATTCGTGGCGCATCAGGTTAATCGTGATATGAATGACGAAATAGCTGCTGATTATCTGAAAACAGATATAGATGTTTTTATTGGTGGTGGTCGTAAGTATTTTGAAAAAAGAGTTGATGCAAGAAATCTAACAGAGGAACTTAAAGCTAAGAATTACAAAATCGCTTATACTATTGATGACGTAAAGTCAATAAAGACCGGTAAATTAGCCGGATTACTTTATGATGATCAGAATCCGTCAATGCCCGAACGAGGAGCCATGCTTCCCGATGCCACAATGGCGGCTATTGATATTCTGGAGCATAATGGTAAAGGCTTCTTTTTGATGGTAGAAGGCTCGCAAATTGATTGGGCTTGCCATGATAATAATGTAGAACAAGAAATTAAAGAAATGCTCGATTTTGATCAAACGGTTGGACGTGTGCTGGATTATGCTAAGAAAACAGGAAATACTCTGGTGGTTGTAACTGCCGACCATGAAACCGGCGGATTGAGTATTCTTGATGGTAAATTTGGAGATACTAAAATGAAAAATAATTTTAGCACTAAAAGCCATTCGGGAGTCCCGGTTCCCGTATTTGCTTTTGGCCCCGGCGCTGAAAACTTTACAGGATTTATGGAGAATACCCGTTTTAAAGCAAAGCTTGAGAAACTCTTGAAATTGAAGAAATAAGCAATAACGAATTTATTGATATCAAAATGAAAGAGGCTACGATGGAGTCTCTTTTTTTAGCTCATGAAA
>Ga0209124_10000833_pt1 | contig 13943 bp, 15 predicted proteins | sample BarGraIncu01122A_FD_184502 | JGI IMG/M metagenome (GOLD analysis project Ga0209124, IMG submission 184502) | Arctic peat soil microbial communities from Barrow, Alaska - Barrow Graham LP Incubations 011-22A (SPAdes) (version 2) | ecosystem: Environmental > Terrestrial > Soil > Wetlands > Peat...
TTAATAATATTTCTTTTTTTACTTAAGTTTATACTATACTGATTGATAAACTTTCTTAACATCAGCATTGGAACTTTTCTCTTCCTATTAATTACTACTGTTTCAATATCTCCATTATTTATTAACTGAACTACTGTTTCATATCTTATCCCGAGAATTTTCCGAACACCATTTACAGAAAGCAGCCTCAACTCGTCAATGTGAGGTGTCCCCTCGGTTTGAGGGTGTTCGTTCGGATTATATTTTGAGATTGCTTCTGCCAATTATATTATACCTTATTCTCTGAGTTATTTATGATTACATTTTTCATTTACCTTCTTTTACAGTAAGGATTCATTTTCTAAAATATACATCTTATCGCATTCACCATTTTTACCCCTTTTATTTTGATAATAGCAGTTGTTTGAACACAACTTGTTTTTCTTCAATTTTATTAAATTATCAAAAAACGATTCAACAATGGGGCGATGTTTTAAAACAAATTTGTCTAATTTATCTTTTTCTATATAAAAACCACCTATGATCTCGCCATTATCATTTTTCACTTCATAGGATTCTTGAGGGAAACTAACATGTATTTCGCCTGTTTCTAACATCATTATTGAACTTACGCCGTATTTTCTGAGTTTTGTATTCAGGTAGATTTTAAAGAATAACTTTTTATTATCTTGGATGGCAGTTACTAAATTTATTCCTTTCGGGTATAATTCTTTTCTTACTATAATAAATTGTTGTGTATCAAGACCAAGCAAATGACATTTTAATTCATAAAAATTACGAAATTCCTTAACCTTAGCATCACATTCATATTTTTCTCCTAAAAAATCTTTTAATTTCATTTTAAATCTCCTTTGTTTTAATTTTTAAATTGTTTTAAATTCTTTCGCCGTTAAGTTTATTCAGCTTTTCTTCAAGCTTGTAAACTTCGGTGGCAAAGTCCCGATTAAATTAAAAATCATACTTATTTATTTTCATCTGTTCTCTTGAAAGAGTTATTCTTTGCTTCCACGCATCTTTTTCGGGTGTATATTCACTTTTTGAGATGTACATTTTATCGCAACCCCTGTTATTTTTCTTTCTTTGCTCGTTATAATAACATTCAATTTCACAAGGCTTGTTTCTTTCAATTCCGTCTAAGGTATCTAAAAATGATTCAATAATGGGAAGGTATTTACTCACAAGATTATTGAAATCTTTATCCGATAATTGTTCCACCTCAGTGGTAAATTGGTGATCATTAAGTTGATCACTTGAATATACATCAGAAGTAAATATCACTTCTGTTTGACCATCTAAAAAATTTATATCGACCGAAACAATGTAGCCTCCAAATTCACTATCGAAATGAATAGACATAACAATATTATAATCATAAGGTGTAGCGAATATTGCCGAAACACTTTCGGGATATAAATCTTCACGTACTTCGATATCTTCGCCGGTTATAAGACCCGGCAGGTTACATTTTAATTCGTAAAAGTTAATGAATGACTTAACTAATAATTCATAAATAGCGACTTGTTTTTTTATTAATTTCATAATTTAATTTCCTTTCCGTTAATTTTTTTAATAAACATTTGTTGTATTTTGAAATTATTAAAATTATTTAAATAGGCGGTGTATAATAGGTACACCGCCTTGAAGATGAACTAATTACTCGGGTCCCATGCATCCCAATCCCAGCCTAAGTCTTCGAGTTCCTCTAAATAAGCATCTGTTATCTCATCGTCGGTCCATTCTCTGTCATCATCATCTGGATTACAATATGTATAAGACATATTCCCCCTTTTTTAAAGTTAGTAAATATTGTGAATTAAAAAATATTTCTGATTTCATTTTTTGACCTTTCTGCACGGTTTCACCGGCTTTAAATTATTCTAAAATAATTATTACATGTTTCAATAAATATTAGAAGTATGTATATGCTCATAATTATTTACTTAAAGGTTTACCAATTAAATTTTTAAGTGAATCTTCAAGTTTGTACAACCATTCAGTGAAGAATATTAATACTTCTTTTCTTTCTGATTTTTCTTTTTGCTGGAAATTATAGTTAGTATAATGAATCAGCATTTCACTTGTTAAATATGTAATTAACTCTGAAGTGACTAATTCAACACCAATTCCGGTTGTTGATATTCTTTTTATAAAATCAGGGTGTTTCTTGTAAATGTGTACAGTATTACCGAATAATTCTGAGCGTTTCTCCTTACCTGTACTGTCTTTTATTGGATCTATGGAGTCATCAATTTTTAGTATCAATTTATTTTCATCACTATTTGGTATAGCCACAAACTCACGGCTTTTCTCCATTTTTATTACTTCGCTTTCCTCGGGTACCTTTTTCTTCTTGCTTCCTTTACCAACATTTGTATTTATATTGTCTTTTAAAAATTTAGATTCCGTTGTACCAGTTCCGTGAGGGACTAAAACATTCAACAATTCACCAGTATCTGATAATTTGACTATGTCCCCAGTTTGAAATTTACGTTTGTCTTCGGAACTTACATCGATAAGACTATCTAAATTTGAGTTAAAACTCGATTCAATTTCAGAAAAATCACTTGTTATATTAGCTGCCACTGCTTGTCTAAATTTTGTCAAGACTTCATCTTCAGTATCTAATATTGCTTTTTTTACAAGTTTATAATTCTTGTCATTTTTAAAGTCATTCCGGGCCAACGTTGGATTTAGCAGATTTTTAGTATCAATGAATCCAGTTATATTCGGTGTATTCCACAGTTCTTTTCTCTTGTGAGACCTGAAAGAATTGAATTTTAATTGCCATAGTTCCATTACTCGACGATTTTTGGATACTAATACAGGTGGTCTTTCAACAGCTAATTTCGGAGTAATTTTTAAAAATATTCGTATATCATTCTTACCTAATAAATCGTCAAATTTATTTCCTTTTACCGGTATCGAAATTGTTTTATCAAATATTTCACCTTGATGTTGATTATAATTATAGGGGAAACATTGAATTGATTTTCCATCTGAATTAATGATTTCAATTTCAATGTTCGGGTTTTGGAGCAATAATTCAAAGTGACTTTCAATTTCTGATTTAAGAAGATCAACATTTATTTCAGACCAGCTGTCTTTTGAAAAACCTGATAATGTTATTTCTGTTCCTGAAGCAGGAGTATGTGGATGTTCAGTTACAATTTCAAATCTTAAATCGTTCAGGTCATCAATCATAAAATCACTCCTGGTAATTTTTATGTATTCAGAATATATATTATCAGAATGCTTCGTCAATATTTCTAAAGTATCGCATATAGCTAAAAAACTGTATATACCGTAACCGAATTGACCGTTTAACCAAGCTTGTGATTTCTTTTCCGAATTACCAATTTTCTCAACTACATTTCTTAATTCTTTAATACCGGCAGCATTATCACTGATTTTAATTTTTCCAGTATTATAATATTTTCCTGAGATGCTTATTTTTATCTCAACTTTATTTTTATACTGAATATCTTCACCTGTTAGATTTACCATCAAAGAATTTTCATTCTCAGCAGCATCTATTGAATTGTCTATATATTCCATAAAAACACGGACCGAATCAATATAAAGTGAAGAGATATTCATTATCAATCTTGGCGATATTTTACAGTTTACATTCATAGTAAAAAGTGGGGAAGGTATAAACCTTCCCCCTCACGCCTCCTTGTGCTACGAAGTAGCTGTTTTGTTCTCAGAGACGGATGTGTCATCTGAGGCTACTGCTGCTGTAGTAGTCTTGGATCCTCTGCGTTTTGAAAGGTCGATGATTTGGTCGATGAGACCGAGTCCCTTCGCATCATCCATAGAGATGGTTGCACCTTTTGCCACCAGAGATTTAATTGCATCAACAGATTCGGATTTAACACACTGACCTATATGATCAATGAGTTTTTCCTTATCGTCTTTACTTACAGAGGCGGAAATTGCAAGATTTATGTTCCTGCCTGTAAATCCTGTTCTCTTAAATCTACGGCTTAAAAGTGATGCGGTAAATACACCAACATCGCCTTTTAAATTAAATTCAATGTTGGCTCCGGATAAGTAAATTGCCTCCTCGAGGTCTCTTAACCTCGAAAGATCCAATGATGGAATATCCATCACTGTAGCTTTTACTTTTGCCCTGCCTTTATTTGAATTCACGGAGGAAAGAGAATTTACAAATCCCAGAAATTCATCCTGGGAGCTAATTATAGTGTTAGCTGACTTTTTTTCTTTTTCCATTTTTTTAAATTTAAATGGTTTTTTAAATGCGTCCTTAACCCGGACGCTGAAGGAGTAGAGATTAATCGCTCTACCGGCGATTGAAAAAATTATATGTTCTGAATACCGACCTGCAAACAGGCCGTTAGGGAGCCTGTTTGCTTTAGTCAGAATTTGGGGATGAAGAGGTTAATGAAAAAACTCTCGATTTTGTTGACTACGCAGCAATCTTTGTATTATTATTTTCTGAGGACCACTGTTCAAGTGTCATAACATTCTCAGTGTCGCACGTACGAACGTAATCATAATAATCGGAAAGAAGGTCAATACGATTCATATCAAAGTCATCTTTGTAATATTCACGTAATACTGCATACTTGATTTCTTCGAGTAAATTGAAATTTCTAATTATTGTATTATTCATTTTCTTATAATTCTAATTTTTGAAAATTGTTTAAAATCAGGCAGCATATTTATTGTATGCTGCCTGTTGTAAATAAATTAATCACTTGGATCCCATGCATCCCAATCCCAATCTAAATCTTCGAGTTCTTCCAAGTAGTCATCAACCTTTTCGTCCCAGGTCGCTTCTCTATCATCATCGTCAGGGTATAACATTATGTCTCCTTTTTAAAGTTTTGAAAAAAAATGTTAATTAAAAGTATTAGGATTATTTTTATCATTATTCTTATTTAGTTTTGCTTATAACAAAAATAATATATATTATTTCATGCTCCGATAACCCAGGTGGATATCCACTATATCCACTTTGAATATCTAATAGGAATGGATGAAAGGTTTATTAAGAGTGATAATCGTTAAATAAAATTTAAAATTTATAAAATGAATAATCAGAATATTCCAACCGAAAAAGATTTTAATGAGGTCATTAAATATTTGATATCTTTAAATACCCCTGATGAAAAACGGAGATATTTAACTGAAGTTAAGAAAAAATATTCTGAATTTTTAGAAAAGCCAGGTATAAAATTATTATCCACGGATCATGTTTCTAAAATAAGAGATTATATGAACAGAATAGAAAAACATTTAAAATTTTTAGAAATCGAAAATTTGAGAAATAATAACAAAAAGATTCCTGGTAACTATATACCTTGGATTTACTTAGAAGGAAAACCTTACTCTTTAATAAAGGAACTGATTAATAGAAATTATTTCTATAATTATAATATTGATGATGTTGAATCAATTAGTAATCAGCATTTTTTCTGGAAAGGGTGCAAAAGTAACCGGGAATTTACTGAAGAAAGAATTCGTTGCAATCTGACCAATCCATTGTTAGTATATTTATTTGAAAGATTGATTGAGTATAAAATCATAGATGATACTTTCAAGAAAGACATGTATTCTAAATTGATAAAACGTATTGGTGACGAAAAGGGTGATGAACGTAAAAATCTTGGTAAAATAGCTTATAAATCAAAAAAGCGAACCAGCAAAGATGGTAAGACAGAAGACGTAATTCCACAAAACAGTGATATAATTGATAAAGTTATTAGTAAAGTTTTTGGTAAAAAAGATATATTTACCGAGTTGGAAGATAGTTTTTAATTAAATATTCAAACTGATAAAACAGTAAATGAGTTTTTAGGCAGAGATATTTTGATAAATATTATATTAGCTAAAATTAAATATGTATTATGGAAATTTAATTAATATATTTATAAAGTCTTGATAAATGAAATTAACTGAACAACAAATATTTGAAAAATATAAAGATTGCATTCTGAAGATTATTGCTTATGATTCGAATGGGGAAGAAATATGTCATGGAAGTGCTGTTGCATTAAAAAATGAAAAAGCAATAGTTACAAATTATCATAATATACTCGAATCGGATAATTTTAAACTCTTTGATGATAATGATCAGTTTATTGAGCATACGGGTATAGTGGCAATTGACCCTGAAAAAGATATTTTAATATTAAGTGTAAATAATAATGTTCTTAAAAACTTTTCGGAAGTAAGGATTATGATTCTTGAAAATATTAAAATAGCAGATAGAATTTTAACTATTAGTTTCCAAGAAGATTACGGAAAGATAATAACAGATGGAATTATAAGCGGTATTAATAAGACCGTAAAGAGTGATTTTTTAAAAATAGGAAAATTGAGGAAGAATTTATTATTATTTACTGCTAATATTTCTCCTGGAAGCAGCGGAGGAGCAATTTTTAATTTAAATGGGGAATTGATCGGTATATCAACTTTGACAGATAATAGAGGACAAAACCTTAATTTTGCTATACCTTTTAAAGATATTCAAGAATTAATTATAAATTCAAAAGAAGATTATAGACAACAAAAGAATAGTTATAAAATAAATGAATATTTATATAATTATTTTAAATCATTAAAAAATGAAAACTTCGAAACCGCAATAGAGTATGTTAATTTATGTTTAGAATTAAATATATATATACCCTATTTCTTATCTCTCAAAATTACTGTTTATTATCTGAATCAAGATTTCAAAAAAGCCTTAGAGTTTTCTGAACAAGGAAGTAAAACATTTAATGAAGAAAGAGATTATTTTGATTGGTGTAGAATAAATATGTATTATAAACTCGAAGAATATTCTAATGCATTAAATATTACAAAACTCTATACTTCGGATAATTCTTATGATTCTGAATTTTATTTAGTATTAGGGGCAATATATAATAATTTAGGAAAACACAATGAAGCCATTAAAATATTAAAATCAATTAAAGGAGTTAATCTTAAAGGCTGGGATTATTACATTAATTTAGCAGATGCTTATTATAAAAAGGGGAAAATATATAAAGCTGTTCGAATTCTTTATGATGGATTGTCATATTATCCTGAAAATTCTTTCATATATTATAGTTTATACAATACATATTATTGGTATACAAATTCGAATACTTATAAAGAAAAATATATAATTAAAGCTTTAGAATTTATCAACAAAGCAATTTATATAGTTGAATCTCAAAACGAAATATACTTAGATAGAAAACGATATTTGGATATGTTGTATGAAAAGGTAAGATTGTTAACAATATTTGAAAAATATGATGAAGCCTTGAATTTGATAAATTATTATATAGGCTTTTATCCGGAGAAAGAAGTAGGTTATTCGGCACGTGCCGAAATCAAGCGGAGTCAAAAAAATTACAAGGAAGCATTAGAGGACTATAATAAATCTATAAATATTGATATAAATTCTGTTGCTGCATACATTGGAAGAGCTAAAATATATATCGACTTAGGTGATGAGTTGAATACAAAAAATAACATTGAAAAAGCTCTTGAATTTAAATTTGAGGATATTGAATTAAGTTATTTAATCGAAGATTTTTATTATTTTATAGCAGATTTGTATTATAAGTTAAATGATTTGGAAAAAGCCAAAGATTTTTGTCAAAAGGGTTTATCTCGTAATAGTATTCATAAGTCTACATTATTCTTACTATTAATAATAAATATTCAATTGGAAAATATTGCAGAAGCAAAAAAATGTCTTGCAATTATATTTAAATTCTATCCATATGATAAAGAACTGTTTCTTGATTGGGGAGCTGTTCTTATTCAAAATAAATCATATGATGATGCAATTAAAATATTATCGACAGTTATTGATAAATTTGATAATTATGCTGATGCATATATAAATAGAGGTATAGCAAATCTTAATAAATCTAGACCTAAAATAGCCATTCAGGATTTTAATAAAGCAATTGAACTTTCACCTCAAAATATATCTGGTTACTATTATAGAGGTTTTGCAACCAACAATATGGAATTATTTCAACAAGCAATTAATGATTGGGAATATGTCATAACATTAGATTGTAATTATGAAAAAGAATTATTACCTCTGATTAAGGAAGCTTCTAAAAATATAAATCCGAGTATTTCTAGGAGAATTATGAACTATTTCAAATTAATATAAAAATCATAGAATATATTTTCAATTCGTTATTTTACCGAAAATAGTAATAATTGAATATTACATCTTTCTTATAAATCGATAAAATTTTTATTTCTAAAATATTTCCAATATCCATTAACCACTTTCTGGTATTTGGAATCAAATCTTTCAAATCTCATTTAATAGTATATAAATCCTGAATACTATTTTTCAGTTGTAAACACTTTTGTCAAATAGTATTTAGTATTAATAATAATTATTAATATTAATTTAAACACTTTTAAGTATGACTAAACCAAAAGAAGAACAGATTGACTCTGTTGATTTGACAGATTTGACCGATGAGGAAATCCATTACATTGGAGAATGCTTCGCTAAAGATCTTAAAAAGGTGCTTGATAACTATAAACCTTATTTTGCAAAACATGAGTTTTATAGTAAGCTGTATAGTATCTATTATATGGTAAAAGCAAAACTCGATAAAGAAGGAAGTTGAGTATAGTATGATTCACGTACCTTTAAATTTAGAACAGAAAGAAATACTGGAAGAAGCTCTCTCACGGGAGCTTCGAAGGAAACAAAAACGATTTAAAAAAAAGAGTTTAAGCCATTTTAATAGTCCGAAGCTGAAAGCCATTTATGATAAATATCAGGTAGAGTATTCTCCGGTACTTTATGAAATCCCGTTTAAGTGCTATTTCTCGTTCTATTTGTACCTGATTTTGAAATCGAAGGTTAAGTTTATGGACTGGATGGAGTGCCCTCCACACTATCGTATAGCCATCAGTCAGGACTTTAACGTAAACCAGTTATATAGAGAAACAGGTATATGCAGAAATATTATAAGACGAGCGTTCAGAGAGTTGGTGAAATTACGAATGGTCGAAGTTACAAATTATTGCAAGCCTGAACATAAATCCTGCAAGTCCATTTTAGTTCTAAACGATTTTTACATTCACAGCTACAGCCCTGAGCTGGGGTATGTTACATTTAGCTCGGAGATTCCATTTAACTATTATAATAAACCTAAACAAATAAATATATGAAACAAAAAGATGACAATTACCACGTTCAAATTAAACCTGAATTCTTATTCGACAAATACAAAGTATTTTCTAATAATTATACACCATGGGTATATATTTCAATTAAACATCATTACAAATATTATTTAGACTATACTCCCAATAAGTTGTTTAATATAGATGTTAATCCAATGGCAGCCAATTATGCTGCAACACCTGCAACCATTTATAATGCAATTAATGAACTTGAATCAGCAGGCCTTTTGGAGAGGAATGAAAGAAAATTTCGTTTAATTGATGATAGCGAGTACGAGAGGAAATTTGGAAATGCTGAGGTTGATGGTTGGGAAAAGTTACCTGATTTCATTAAGGTATACCAAAATGCTTACGATGAATTATTATTAAGTATTAAAAAAGAGATACTTCCGATTGGAACTAATAAGAGATTAATCGTTAAATGTTTAAAACTGTATTTCTATCTGATGGCATATGACCGGCATTGTCTTCTAAATAAAGAACCAATTGTGGAGTCTGGATTATCTCAGACCTCAATTGAAAGAAAACTAGGGGTTGATCATAAGGTTGTGAAGTTTCTGCTGTCCGTTTTAAATGACAGGGGTTATATTAAGCTTGAAGACGGAAAAATATTTACCCTGAATAAAGATTTGTACGATCCAAATAAGTATTTATTTAAGAAACCGGAATGCGAAATAGAATTTGAAAAAGAATGGGAAAAAGATTTTGAAAAAGAATCCGCACCGGTTATAAGTAAAAGGGCTGATTCCCCCCGTCCAGCGGAAGCGAAAGTACCGGATAGTTTTATCGGTTATTTCAAATCAGATGACGGAAAAAGAATCAGCATAATTTATTATAATAAAAAAATTAAATCAATGATGCTGGGGGGCTGGTGTAATGGTGACGGAATTCCACCTACTCATGAAGAATACAATAATGGAAACGAATTACTTCAAATGGGTAAGAGATCCCAATACTATAACCCTGAGAATTTCCGGATGTATAAACCATTAAAGGCTGCTTAATATGAATATCAAGGTGCGGGACTTACTTTATTTAAAAAATAGGATCGAAGGGACCTACTATAAAGTGATATGGGACTTACTTTATAAAATATGTGTTAGGTATGGGACTTACTTTAATATAGTATGGGTGCAGTTTGAAGAAAATGAAGCTCTGAATCAGCTAAAAGTCAATACAGTTAAGGGTTTAGCCGATTTAGCGCACCTCCTAATAGATATTAATAGATATAAAGATAATAGATAATAAATATACGCTTCTACCGAAGCGCTGTTTTTTTAAGATTTTTTCAAGAACTTTCTTTCACTTTAAGGAATAAACTTTTATTTTTATGTTTCAAGTGTCAGCGCCTTAATCTTCATCTTTATTCAACCGGATAAAAACAAATTCCTTGAATTAATAGAACGAAGTAACGTTTTTGAAAATCGAGGGAGTAGCTTGAAACCTTTAATTAAATACTAGAATTAACAGAACGAATAAACGTTTCCGGAAATCAAGGGAGTTATTTGAAAGATGTTATTATACATAAATGAGTAATTTAAACGCTCATAATTGTGCACGAATCCCGAGGGTACACATTTACGCGGTGGGAAGAGCTCTTAACCGCGTGGTGCGTCACTCTCGGAATTAGTATCCTCGGAACTATTACACTCGGAACAATAACTTTCGGGACTATCTATAAAATTTAAAACTTAAAAATTATGACAATCAAAAGTAAAAAAGCCAGATCGAAAAACATATTATATTTTACATCGGACTTCACTCCTGACCAGGACCGAGGATATGAGCTTAAATGCCACCTGATAGCTTCACCCAAACCATACGGCATTTCAACCCATTATATTTTACATGATCTTCAACTGGACGAAACAGCCGAAGAAGGTCTGTGGATGAACTTAAGGTACAAACACCGCGAAGACAGCACCCAAATTCTTAGCGTATCAATCGTCTTTCCGCCGGTTGGTGACTTTTTCATTGACTATATACTACTCCACTGCGGGCAGTCCGACGCTAAAGACCTTACATTTCGCGATGAAGTCACTAATTCAGTAAAAGAAATCCTCCAGTTGGTCCTTAACCGTAAAAAGGGGGCTCATTGTGACACATGCGCTTATAAATTCAAACAGCGGTTGTCCGGTAAATGTGGTGAGCTATATGATTTAAATAGATTTTTATAAAGTCCGAGGTGCTGAATTACGCTGAATATTCCGAGGTACCGCATTACGCAGTTGTAATTGCCGTCCCCGGCGGTGTGGTACCGCGTGGAGTTATACCTCGGAGCATTTCCCTAAACAAAAAAATGAAGGCATCTCTGCCCTCAATATAATTATACCACTATTTATTTTTTCATTTGATTTTTAAACTCGAATGAATAACTTTCCAATAAATTAATAATCCCAATCTATAAAGGGATTAGTACGTTCTTTACATAAGATTTTTAGTTGTAGCAAACGCTACGGTTCTCTATAGAAAAACTGGGGAGTTTTATAATCAAGATGAACACGTATGAGGCTGCAACTCCAATAATGGAGTTGTGGCTCATCGCTTATCTTGATACCACCCCAGTGGTTCTGTAGAGAGCTTTGAGTTTCACAACTCCTTTTTTATTTTATACCATTAATTTAAATAATTAAAGAAAGGATTTTAAAATGCCACAAGAGTTATTTGAAAATATTTTGCGAAATGCATTTTCATATGCATTGAAAAAAGATATAGGAAAAGCTGAAGATCCCGCTCGTTTGGCAGATGCTAATGAATATTTGGGGAATATTAATAGAGTTAAGATTGGACTTGGGTATGCAATGGAAATATTTTTTGATGATATTATTAATAATATCGAACCCGAAACGACTGAAGAAACAAGACTTACTAATTTTTTACAACGGTTGATATCAGCGCGAGGATTAGCGACTATAGAACAAATAATGTTCGATTTTGTATCTACGGTATTTAATAAATATTACAATATTAATAAAGGAACAATTACAAGAAAATAAAACTTTATAAAAAACATTAATCTATTATTATGAAAAAATTTAAATTATTTATTTTTTCTTTGGTTATTATTTTTAGTTTCACTCGAATTGGATTTTGTCAATTAGGTTGGCAGAATATTTCTTTTCCCAATAATCCCCCAGTTGGTTATCATGAAACTAAAATATATTTTAGTAATGTCAATACAGGAACTGTTGGAGGATATTATTATGATAATGGCACACATATATCGACTCTTACAATGTTAAAAACATCAAATCGTGGCACTAATTGGATAACAACATATTCGTCAACGAATAGAGGTTATGTTTTTAATATGCAGTTTATAAATTCTACTAATGGATTTTTTTTGAGTAACGATGCAGTTGCAAATTCTAGCCATTTATTTACAACAGCAAATTTCGGTGATAGTTGGAGCCATGTAACTGGTTGGGTAGGCTTATGGACATCTAGTTTTTTTGTTAACACCAATACTGGATTTATAATTAATGTTAATCAGTCTTCTGGTCAATATACACTTTTAAAAACACTTGATGGAGGATCAAGTTTTTCTACTACATCTTTTGGAACTAATCCATTGGAAGATGTCTATTTCGTAAATGCTAATACAGGATTTCTATTATGGGATAGTACAATATCACAGACAAGGTCAAAAATTTTGAAAACCACAAATGGGGGTGGCAGTTGGTTTACAAGTTATTATTCATTGGGCCATAAGCTCAATAAAATAATTTTTCTTAATGAAATGACTGGTTATGTCGGAGGAGGTGCTGAGCAAGGTATATATAGTGGGACAAATTATGTGGCAAAAACTATAGATGGGGGATATAATTGGAATTTTTTTCAACTAGATTCAGGGAATGGTTCAGGAGGAGGAGCAAATGTTACATATATAGTTTTTAAAGATTCAACAATAGGGTATGTAGGCGCTTCAGCAACCAATCAACAACATTTATATAAAACAACAAATTCAGGAAGTAATTGGAACATTATTAATAACTTAAGCGGAAATGATGCTTGTTTTATCTCAAATGATACAGGATTCGTAGGTTTGGAAGGTAGTCTTCGAGTTACTTTTTCTGGTGGTATGTATTTTAATCTGGGACCGACATTGCTATTACCGATAAATAATTCTCAAAATATTCAACCTACTACATTACTTGATTGGCAGGATTTAAGTAACGCTTCAAAGTATAGAGTTAATATATCTACAGATTCATTGTTCCAAAATATAGTTTATGATTCAAATAATGTATCATTATCGCAATTGACCATTCCAAATGGCAGGATTAATTATTCAACGAAATATTATTGGCGCGTTCAAGGATTCGGAGATCCTCAATATAGTCCTTGGAGTTCAATCTGGAGTTTCACAACTTTATTACAAACACCAACATTAATATCACCTACAAATGGTTCTTCAGGTGTTACGCTCATGCCATTACTTGATTGGAGTGATGTAACAGGAGCAACGACTTACAATGTACAAGTAGCAAATAATTCGGGATTCACAACACCGGTAATAGATTTAAGCAGTCTTCCAAGCTCACAATATCAAGTTCCATCGGGGATTTTACAACCGAATACAATTTACTATTGGAGAGCAAGTGCATCAAACTCTAACGGAACGAGTAACTGGGCAACTGCTTGGAACTTTACAACACTTGCCTCGCCAAACACTCCTAATTTAATCAGTCCAACTAATGGATCAAACATTTTAACACTTACGCCTACATTAGACTGGAGTGATGTAACAG
>Ga0209124_10000836_pt1 | contig 13874 bp, 6 predicted proteins | sample BarGraIncu01122A_FD_184502 | JGI IMG/M metagenome (GOLD analysis project Ga0209124, IMG submission 184502) | Arctic peat soil microbial communities from Barrow, Alaska - Barrow Graham LP Incubations 011-22A (SPAdes) (version 2) | ecosystem: Environmental > Terrestrial > Soil > Wetlands > Peat...
AAATTTGGTTTATCATTTTTATGTTATGCAGCCATTCTGCATTTAAGCCTAATGGCTGCATAATACTTAAAAGTTATTTATTTTTCTTCGTTTCTTTATTAGTCTTTACATCAGTATTAGTCTTTTTAATCATAATTTCTTCAGTATTCTTCTTACCTTTATTTGGGTTATCAAATAATGCCGGAACTGCCTTGGTTAATCCGAAGTTGCTACGGAATATCGGAATGTCAGTTGCATTCACATCCCCGTCTCCGTTAAAGTCACAACTTAAGTATCCCAGTGTTCCGAACTGAGAAATGAATATCGGTACATCATTAGCACCTACTTCACCATCCCGATTAGCATCTCCTCCGTATAATACCCATACACTTCCGGCTTTTTTCATATTATATCCGTATGCTTTCGCTGAGTCGGTTGTGAAGTCATAACTTAACGGTGTTCCCGCAGCAAAGATTTGTGGTAACCTGCTCCAGGTCTCAAGGTGATTGCGGTGTTTTACTACTATGAAGTAATTACCACTGGATACCCTTGAAAATGTCGGGCTTACTGTTCCACCCGTTCCAAGTACCACCTTTTGTGAATCAAGGAGGTTGTATGGACTTGCTGAACCTGCAAGATAAATATTCACTGTATCTGAAACCTGAGTTGAGCCGTTCCAGAATCCTTCGAGATAGACTTTCAGGTTAAGCGATACGAGAGACTGAGTCGAAAAACTGAATGGTGCTGTGAATGAACCATTAAAGCCGTTTGGATAAACCGGATTCACCCTCCAGAAATATTTCGTCGAGCCGGATGCAGATATAAATGAGTAAGTAGAATCAGTTACATTTGTATTAATAACGAATGAACCAAACAATGAATCAGTTGAAATCTGTATTCCATATCCTGTTGCAAAAAGACCTTTTGTCCATTTCATCACTACAGGAATTATCACGCTAGTAGCTGCGTTAGCAGGTAATACGAGAGTAGGAGTGAGAGGTTTTGTAAGACCAAATTCGTGTGAACCGATATTAACCGGACCACTCACATTTCTTGGATATCCGTTATAGTCAGTTGTTATACCTGTAATACCAATACCATTTTTGTAAACATATATGACTCCATATTGTGTTGTGTCAATATTCAAATTTCCTGTAGATATATTTCTGAATAATGTTCCTGCAGGAATGTTTGCGGTTGTATCACTATAACTGTGCATATCGCCGCCTGATGCTGTCTGCCAGCCTGCGAAGTTTTGATATATGGTGTACCATGCAGTTAAAGTGCTGTTTGACGGAGCTATCAATAAATTATAGTCACTGTCAAATTTCGGGCTTACAGGTCCTAACGGTGAGAAACCGTTCTTTTGCAGAAGAGTTTTCTCATCAGCATAAACTACAGGAGTTTCAGGAAGAGTACGACCCCCCTTATTTAAAGCAAGGTTGGAAGTTCCGATTGCAATATGTCCTGCAATGCCTCCTGTTCTTCCGTTATAAAAAATGTTATCCCGCAGTGTGGAAGCACAGGTTGTAGAGCTTTTCCAGAACCCTGCAGAAGTATAAATCGGACTCACAACCGTACCGCCAAGAAGGATTGTATTATAGGCGTAAGTATTGATTCCCGCTACAGTACTTCCGTCGGCGATGCCATATACAATTGTAGTATCACTTGAATTTCCAAGCATTGTTATCTGGTTATTTGATACTGTCATAGAAGTACCTGCCAGAGAACCGGAATTACTGATACCATAGCACAGGTCTCCATAAACACTGCTTGGACCGTTAATATAAACATTGGTAACTTTATTTTGGGATATTATACTACCATTTCCAAGACCAGAAGGCTGTAAACCGTAGCAAATCTGTCTGCCGGTACTTGTTCTTGCCTGACCGGTGTTATATCCTACATTCAATATAGTGTTGTTCGTAACAACATTTTTACCGTAGGAATTTGGTAATATCCCTATAAGGAAGTTGATATTAGCTGTAATATTCGGGTTTACCCTGTAATCAAAATTTGAGATATTATTACCAATAACATCAACGTCAGCATTTCCGCCGTAACTTATTCCAACCCTTGTAATAGCTGAAGGCATCAGTGTATCGGATCTTGATGTTATGTTATTAATTATATTATTATTAGCCGTAATAGATTTTGTAACACCCGGATTGATAAAACTTGAAGTAAACGTAATAGCTCTGTAATTATGATTCGTTACAATTTTTTGAGCCGTATCGGCACTTCCGATATTGTTACCTGAAATATCAATCCATCCGCCTGCACCTGTGATTGCAAAATTAGTGTTCGTATTTGCCAACATCCAGCGTGAGCGTATATTTTTAATTACATTTCCTCGGATTGTTGACTGTGCGGTATATCCGACGCTCAAAGACAAGCTCTGCGGCTCGCCAAGCCAAAGGTCTGTAGGGCTGCCTCCGCAAAGAGGCGCGGTACCTCCGACATAATTGCTGTCGAGAGTATATCCGCTACCATACAAAGTATTCGCGGGCGGGGTATAATTTACACCCGTCCAGAAAGCGCCGGTGTGTATCGGGAGTATATAATTATAATAAAAGCTGTTTTTCTTTATTACCCAATTGTCGCCGTTAGCCGTGGTCAGATTAACACCATAAGCCGAGAAATTGAAAATATTATTGTTTGTAATTGTATTATTGCTGTTAAAGAGTCCGAGTGTATTTGTTCCGATAGAAGCAATACCTGTATACGGAGCGGGTCCGATAGTATCGCTTCTGCCGCTTATGTTATTATTATCGATAGTGATAGAGCTGTTACCAAGACCAAGAATAGAATTAGCAGTCATTAACGCTATAACACCGCTTGTAGTAGCGGTATTACTTCCTTCAATATTACAGTTTTTGATTGTGACGTTCTGCGTTCCGTTAGTCAGAAGGAATGTTGGTTGAGCAACCGTCATTTGTCTGAATCTCAGGAATTTACCCGCACCTCCGTTGATAGTTAAACCCGAAGGACCATTTAGGCGAATCATCGCAAGCCCAACTACCCACCCTGAAATGTTTCTGACGTATGTGGCAGTGTCGGGAGCTTTGATGGTTAACGAATATATACTCTTTGTCGTCTGCTCATTCCATTGATTCAAAGCATTTACACCTGTTTCAACGAGGTCGCTGATGATATTAACGGTAAGGTTACCCGTTAATTCACCCGAATTCATTGCCGCGAATAATCCGTTTGGAGCGGCACCTGTCAGAGAAGTATATGTCTGACCCGCGCCGACGCTGATTTCCGCTGATAGTGAACCGGCAATTAAATATTTATTGACATTACCCGTAACCGGGAATGCTGCCGCTGTGAGGTTAACACTTGCAGGTAATAAACTGAATGCACCTGCATTAATTCCGACGTTTGGTATACCTGCCAGATCCTGCGCGACAACGAAATATACTATAGTATCGTTGAACGAAACAGAACCTCCTAAAAGATGCGAATAATTAATTGTAAAGCTGTACGGTGAACCAGCGCTCGTTGTTGTATCATATTTCCAGCCATCTGTAGCGCTCGTGTTGTCGTTAAAAATATTCGCTTGCGTAGATTTCTTGAAATAAACGCGTGGTTTAGTTAAATTATTTGTGTTATTAACGCCTTCAGGATCAAGAATACTGACATTAGAGAGCATTCTGTTCGCCGTATTACCCGATCCGAGAGTTGCGTAAAAGATATTCGGAGCAGTTCCCGCAATTCTTGTACCGGTAAATTCATCAGCGCCGATATCAGGGAATACAGCGTTACGTGTCGTACCGTCTATATCAGTTGTAACGCTGAAAGCCGGACCAGAGGGAACAGATGAAACAGCATATCCGCCCTGTTTCAGGAGTGACGCGCCAGTCATGTGTAAATCACCTGCCGCCGCGTTTACGAATGCCGGATTTTCAGATACTGAACTTTGTTCTCTGGGGCTGACACGGTCCTGAAATTTATTCAACGCCGAATCAGAATTCGTTCCGTCGAAGAAGAATGAATTCCGGAATATAGGACCTATATAAATATTGTTCGCGCCTGAACCCGCAAAATAATTTGTGTATGCAGCAGAAGAATACCTGATACCGACAGTTCTGCCTGTCGTAGCGCCCGGTATCGAAGTATTTACGATATTGTTATTCCTTAAATCAATAGTATTCGTCGTACTTGATGTGACATAAACGCCGATATTACCGAATGCCGCGCCGGTACTGGTTGAATTAAGGTAAATACTATTATGGAACGCGCCGAGGTATGTAACCGGAGAACCTATATAAAGTCCATAAGCTGACGTAAGTGAATTAGAAACCGGTGTTTTTAAATTTGATATAAAATTATTATATATGTAATTAAATGTACCTGACGTGTTGTAAATACCGTAAACCGCTGCCGAAGCATTGTTCGACGTTAAATTATTTACATTATTATTATAAACAAAACTATTAACCGCCCCGGTTTGATAAATGCCATAAACAGTTGAACCGGTTGTGAAGCAATTATTTATGTTATTACCATAAATATAGCGGTTCAAGGGAGTTGAAGTTGTATATAATAAATAAAGAGTTGGTATTGTACTAGGAGGAGTAATTCCTACGTTAGTTATTACATTGTTATATATTTTTTCAATTCCAAAACTTGAAGTAGCAAAGCAATTAATACCATAAACACCGCCGTTTCCCGACCTGTATATATTAATTATGGTATCACCATATATATTAACGTTATTTGCCCCGGCAGTCTGATAGATTCCATAAAAACTTCCATTACCGCCGATTGAATCGTTACCTATATAATTATTATAAATATTTACCGTATCGGCAGTAGCGGACTGATAAATCATAGTAGCGCCGCCCGCCCATGAACCCAATGGCCAGTTCACAAACCTGTTATTGTATATATTTACGTGATTTCCGAGCGCAGTACTGCCCATCATGTTATAAAGACCGTAAGCGGCTGTTCCCCCGACAGCGGTAAATGTAATTGTATTATTATAAACATCAACATTAGAGCCTGTCCCTGTTCCCAGTTGTATGGCATAAACTGATGTCGATAAAGTTGAACTTTGTATGATAGTATTATTCGCTAATATCAACCCATCCTGGTTAGAAGCGTAAATACCGTAAGGTGAAGCACCTCCGCCCCAGTCTGTAATAGTATTCCCGCCGTTAACACCTAACTGATTATTATGGTCGTATAAATTGTAAGGGAAAGCCGAACTATATCCGTTAAGATATATACCAGAAAAAATATTGGAAATATTATTGTTGTAATACCTGTTATATGAATTTGAGCCTGAAGCCAAAGTTGGTATAAGGGCATTTATAAACTGATAAATTCCTTTTGTTGTAATATTGGATTTATTCAGACTGATATTACAATTTCTGATTGTATTATACTGCGAACCCATAGTCGGCGAAGAAGGAATAATATAATATCCATATTCCACGCCGTTATAAGCTGATGCGGTATCCTTTTGTCTTACGTTGATTGAATCGAATGTTATGTAGCTTGCGCCGTTTAAATTAAATATAAAATCAGCAGCTCCCGCAGTTCCGCGTCTTTCAACCCAGACCAATCCCGCTTCATCTGATTTCCTTTTAATAATAACGGTATTCACGGCGCTCGCACCGGTTACAGCGGGGATTGTAAATGTGCTGTCAATTTCCAGTCCCGCATCCGTTCCATAGACACCGGGTTTAACTAAGAATGTAACAGGACCGCTTATGCCGCGGCTGTTTAAATTTGCGAGAGCTTCGGTAATTGTCAGGAAATTAGGCGAAGTCTGACCAAGTCCGACAATATATTGTCCGGACATAGGACCGCGTATCTGCCTTGCACCCGGAGGATTCGGAGGAACAGGCTGAACAGCCCCCATCGGGCTTGTTCCGACGATTGAATCACAAGTTGCATCAACGAAATCATTCTGCGTTGCGCCCGGAGTAATATCATAAGTTAACCAAAAATAGTTTGTTCCGGCGGCTAAAACCTGAGAACCTGTCATATAAAATGTACCAACCGGATTTGTAACAGTTGTTCCATATTGTGTTGCAGTACTAAAAGCAGGAGTATTCCCTGTGTAAAAAATCTTTGCATTTCGTAAATCAGTTGCCGGATTAGTTGAACCCGTAGTAGTTAATTTCATTTGTGTTATGGAGAATGGATTTAAACTTCCATTTGTCGCTACCTGAATACCAATAATTTGGTTATTGGTGGAATTCACTACTAAGGGAATCGTGTTTTGGGTTGTCGTACTTGAAGCATAAGACATCGTAGACGGAAAATAATTAATATTAACATCATCAAGATACATATTATTTCCTCCCCAGCCAACACCTTTGAAAATAATGTGGTTGACTGAGCCTGCATAACTCCTCGGAAGGTTAAATGAATAGTAGTACCAATTTGCTGTAGCATTGTAACGCCTGATATTTCCCAAAGGTGTTGCTCCAATTAAGCTCTGGGAAGTGTTTACATAAACTCCAATGCTATCATAATATGTTGAATAACCCGGGTCCCCATACATCCAAAAACTTACAGATGCAGTATCTGAAGAACCCATATTAGTATTATCAAATCCTAATGATGACAAAATAGCATAACTTCCACTGCTTGAGCTATAACTTTGATATAAAGCCATACCGGCACCTGAATGCGGTACGCAGGTAGGGGTTGTTCCTGTTGTTACACGTGCCCAGTTAATTGAACCTGTAACGACATTTGCAATCCAACCCGTTGGAGGAAAAGTAGCGTTATCAAAAGACTCGTTTAATGTATAAGAGTTACTAATTTTTCTGTTTCCCGGAGGAGCAGAAGGCGAAGGTATTACCGTTCCCATCGTTCCTGAGCCTACTATAGAAGCACATTCACCATCAACAAAGTTTCCGCGTGTTGCGGTGGATTGTACATCATAAGTAAGCCAGAAATAATTTGTTCCGGAAGCCAGCACCTGCGAACCAGATATTGCAAAAGCGCCGTTAGGAGAAGCAACAGTCGAACCAAATTGTGTTGCAGTCGAAAAAGAATTGCTTAATCTGGTGTAATATATTTTTGCATTTGTAATATCAGTAGAAGGTGAAGTGGTCCCGTTTGTGTTCAGATTAAGCTGTGAAACCGTAAATGGGCTTAATTCACCTGTAGTTGTAACCTGAATTCCAATGATTTGATTGTTTGTTGTACCTCTTAATAAAGCTGCTGTATTCTGTGTAGTTGTGCTTGAACTGTAAGCCATCGGAGATGATATACCCCAACTAACATCATCAATAAACATACTATTGCCGTAGTAACTGATACCTTTGAATATTACATAGTTTGTTGTTCCGGTAAGAGTTCCCGGAATGGTATAAGTAAATTCATACCAATTTGCAGTTAAATTATATCTCCAAACCCCTCCTAAATATGTTGCCCCAACAGTATCCGGAGTAGTATTAATATATACCAGAATACTATCATAAGTTGTTACATAAGCCGGGTCCCGGTACATCCAAAAATCCACAACTGCATTTGAACCTGTATTTCCAACCAGACTAAATGAAGGAGATATTAGTGCAACATGTGAATTCACATCTGCATCATATGAATCATAATAAGCCATTCCTGCACCTGAATGAGGGGAACAGGTAGGATTACTGCCGGATGTGGACCTCTGAAACTGAATAACAGAAGGTCCGCTTAGCCAGGTAGTATCCCAACCTGCCGGCGGAAAGGTCGTTCCATCGAACGACTCAGTGTTCAATGCCATAGCATTAGAAGGTGTCGGATTCGTAGGGGTTTGTAACTTAACAGTATTAAACCCCTTATAATTTTCAGAAAACGGAAAATTGAAACCATATACCAGCATAGTGACAATGGCTGTAAATCCGATGAGTAAAACAGTAAGCTTTTTCATATTAATTTTGTTAAATGCTTAAGAAATAGATAATTATTATTAGATTGGATATTGGATATAAAATCGGTTTTGTGAATCCCTGAAAAGTAAAATAATACATTGTTTAATATAAATTTCGTATAATGAAAAAATTATTGAAGAAAAAAAAGGCTCAGTACATCTTCTCGTGGCAGTCTGTTTACCTTGAACCCCAGTTAAATAGTACGTGATACTTTTCTCATACAGCTTTCCCGGGGTGATATATATTTTCTATTTTAACAATTTAAATTAACTGCTACTGTTTAAACCTCCTTTTATAAGATTAATATATATTTGTTCATTAAATCTATAGAAAATAAAGTTATACAATTTTTTTAAGTTCAATATTTAATAAGATTAAAATATTTATTGTTGTAAAATCTTAATTTCCTGTTCTTCCTCAAATAACACCTGTTCCTTGTATTCATCTAATGTCATTCCCATATTCCAGTACGTATCGAAAATTAATCTAATGGCTTTTGAAAAAACCGCATGGTTTATTATCAGAGATGTCAATTTTGATTTTAATGATATTTTGTCCGCTAATGAAATCATTGACACTGTTTCATCAAATATGGCAAGTTTCATAGGAAGTTCTTTTATGAGTCTTGCTTCTTCTCCAATGTTCATAAAGGTTTTAACCATTTTAACAAATCTATCATTTTCCGCCTGTGTTTTTATTTCCTTATATTCATATATGCCTTTTATGCTCATAGTTTTTGGCATTTCGGACTGAGTTTCAAAATTTTCTTCAAAAGCCTGTGCATAAGGAGGTTTCTCGAATACAAGAATTTCCTTCTTAGCATTTAATTCCAAATTAAGGAATCTTTCTTTCAATTGTCCTAAATCGCTAATAACTTCTATATAATCTAACGGTTCTTCATTGTTTCCGTTATCTTTATAAAGTGACATAAGTCTGTCTTCAAATTCTTCTACCAATAATCTTTTCTTACTTAACTCATATTCATAAGTTGAAAGAAAATTTTCCAAAGCTATTTTGGGTTCAATACTGCTGAAGACTTTTAGTCCATCTTTAAAGTATTCATTGCACATATTCTTCTTCACAAGATTTTGAAGGACTTCATAAATTTTATTTAGCGAAACTGTCGAAATTTTTGCAATTTCAGGAGCTGTAAGTTCTTTTTTATGTAAAAGGGCAAGATAGACTTCTGCCTCTCGCCCTGTAATTCCTATTGATTTTAAACCGTCCTTTAAATAATCCACCATAATTCAATATTTTTCACCCCTTTAATAAAGGTTGTGATTTTAAGTAAATTTGTGATAATTATTTTTTTTGTCAAGTGTATTTTTTACACCCCCAGTATAGAGGGTGAACCACTATTATAGAGGGTGAACCACTATTATAGAGGGTGAACTACTATTATAGAGGGTGATAATTTAAATGAAAAAATTTTTAAAGATGTAAGACAAAAGAATTTTATCATCAGTCCTGATACGCTTTGCTATCGAGGATTTCTGATAAAGTGACTTGCGTCACTTTATCATCAGCATTTTGATGATGTGTTTATAAGAACCCGCATCCAGTCTTGCAAAGTAAACACTACTCGAGAATTCTATTCCGCTCCACACGGCTTCATATTTACCTGCCGGCATAGTTTCGTTTACCAGCGTTGTTACTTCTTTTCCCGTTATGTCATACACTACCAGCTTCACGAATGAATTTGCAGGAATGTCATACCGGATTAATGTTGTCGGATTGAATGGATTCGGAAAATTTTCATACAATTAAAATTCTTTCGGAATTATTGATGAATAATTATTTATTCCAACAGGATTAATCCGGAAATTCCACACAGTAGAGTATAAACCTGTGCCTGCTGTGTTTATTGCCGCAACCTTCCAATAATAGAGCTGATTAGCAAGAAAACCTGATAAAACTAAAGAATCTATGCTTACCGTACTATCTTTTACTATTGATGTAAATAATGAATCATTTGCAACCCGAATTCTATAACTCGTAGCCGTTGGCACGGAATTCCAATCGAATTTAATCGTTGGGGATAAATTAATTGCTCCATTTGTTGGTGAAACAAGTGTCGGAGCAGGGAGAGGAGGAATTCCCGTTCGAAGAATTGTGCCGCCATCGCCCACCACTGTTCCGTTGTTGGCATCAGTGAAGGAAACACAAAAGAGAATGACTGTTGTTCCGCTTGATTGAAGATTCCAATTTACACCGCCATTAGTAGTGCAAAGAATTGTGCCAGTATATCCCCACCGCTGTTCCGTTGTTAGCATCAGTGAAGGAAACAACATAGAGTGGGAGTGTTGTTCCGCTTGATTGCGAATTCCAATTTACGCCTTCATTAGTAGTGCGAAGAATTGTACCGGAATTTCCCACAACTGTTCCCATGTTGGCATCAGTGAAGGAAACACCCAATAGGGTGTTTCCTTGCGGAAGCGGGTTCTGCCATTCCCATTGTGCAGATAAAGTGTTGAAACTCATTAACCATACAAAAATAATCACGGTTAATCGGGTCGAGAATTTTAAAACTTCTTTTCATTTCGGATTCCTGTGTTTTATGATTTTGAATTAGTGCTAAGGAATGAAAATTCTTAATTTTATTCCTTAGCACTGTTATTTGTAATTTAAATATTTATTTTGTCAACTTATATCAGGACAAGACAATCGCTCTTAATTATCCACTATCCATTATCAATTGCTCTTAAATTATTTTATCAATACCATCTTCTTAACACTCAGATATTCTGCTGATTGCATTCTGTAAAAATAAATACCACTTGCATAATTATTTCCATTAAATTCGTATTCGTATGCACCTGCTGTAAGTTCCTTGTTTACCAGTTGTTGAATTTCCCTGCCTGCCATATCATATACGAGAATCTTTACCAAAGAATTTTTCGGTATATCAAACCTAATTTTCGTTGTCGGATTGAATGGATTCGGGTAATTTTCATATAATTTAAATTCTTTCGGAATTATTGATGTATAAATATTTATTCCGGTTGGATTTATTTGGAAATGCCACACATTTGAGTATAAGCCTGTGCCTGCAATGTTTATTGCTACGACTTTCCAATAATAAAGTCCATTAGCAAGAAAACCTGAGATTACTAAAGAATCTACATTTACCGAACTATCTTTTACTATTGATGTAAATAATGAATCACTTGCTACACGAATTCTATAACTTGTTGCTGTTGGTACGGAATTCCAATCGAATAAAATTGTTGGGGATAAATTAGTTGCTCCATTTGATGGTGAAACAAGTGTCGGAGCAGAAGGAATTGCAGGAATAGTCGTAAAATTCCATCCGGTTGAATAAGGTCCTGTACCGCCTGCATTCGTTGCATTCACGTGCCAATAATATTTAATATTATTTACAAGTTTACCCGGAGGTACAAGTAAAGTATCTCTTGTTAATCCTGCTGAATCGAGAACTATCGTCGAAAATACAGAATCACTTGCAATCTGTATTCTATAAGATATCGCACCTGTAACATTACTCCATATCATTGACGGAGTTAATGATAAATTTAGTGTTCCGTTTACCGGTGAAGTAAGTATTGGAGTATTGGGGGCAAGTGGAATGGTAGTAAAATTAAATGTAGTTGAATAAGGTCCTGTGACGCCTAAATTTGTAGCATTCACGTGCCAATAATATTTAATATTATTGTTAAGTTTTCCTGCCGGAACTGTTATCGTTGTACCTGTTATTATAGTTGAATCAATTACAGTTGAAGCAAAACCACTATCAATCGAAATTTGTATTCTATACGTGTTTGCACCTGCAACAGCACCCCAGGTCATTGTTGGAGTAATTAATATATCTGTTGCTCCATTTGATGGTGAAACAAGTGCTGGAGCAGGTGGAATTGGTATAATGATAGTGCGAAGAATTGTGCCGATATCACCAACCGCTGTTCCGTTGTTGGCATCAGTGAAGGAAACACTATTTAGGTTGACTGTCGTTGTTCCGCAATATTGCGAATTCCAATTTACGCCTCCATTAGTAGTATGAAGAATTATGCCTTGTGAGCCCACTGCTGTTCCGTTATTGGCATTGGAGAAGGACACACCGTAAAGGTAGTTTGTTATTCCGGTTGTTTGCGAATTCCAATTTACTCCGCCATTAGTAGTACGTAGAATTGTACCGGTTACACCCACCGCTGTTCCCTTGTTGGCGTCAGTGAAGGAAACACTACGGAGCTCGTTTGGCGTTCCGCTTGTTTGCAGATTCCAATTTACGCCTCCATTAGTCGTACGAATAATTGTGCCGGCTGCACCTACTGCTGTTCCGATATTGGCATCAGTGAAGCAAACACTACGGAGGGCGTTTGTCGTTCCGCTTGTTTGCGAATTCCAATTAACGCCGCCATTAGTGGTGTTAAGAATTAGACCAGCATTTCCTACCGCTGTTCCGTTGTTGGCATCAGTGAAGGAAACACTGAAGAGGTATGATGTTCCGACTGGTTGCGAATTCCAATTTACGCCGCCATTAGTTGTGCGTATCATTGTGCCATTTGGACCCACCGCTGTTCCGGTATTGGCATCAGTGAAGCAAACACCATAGAGAGGGAGTGTCGTTATTCCGCTTGTTTGCAAACTCCAATTTACGCCGCCATTAGTGGTATGAAGAATTGTGCCACTGGCACCTACCGCTGTTCCGTTGTTGGCATCAGTGAAGCAAACACCGTAAAGGTATTGTGTTGTTCCGTTTGTTTGCAGATTCCAATTTACGCCGCCATTAGTAGTGCGTAGAATTGTGCCGGTTATACCCACCACTGTTCCCGTGTTGGCATCAGTGAAGGAAACACCTAAGAGATTGTTTGTCGTTCCGCTTGTTTGCAGATTCCAATTTACTCCGCCATTAGTGGTACGAAGAATTGTGCCGGTTGTACTCACCGCTGTTCCATTGTTGGCATCAGTGAACGAAACACTATTGAGGCTAGATGTCGTTCCGCTTGTTTGCAGATTCCAATTTACGCCGCCATTAGTAGTGCATAGAATTTTGCCACTTGCTCCCACCGTTGTTCCATTTTTGGCATCAGTGAAGGAAGCACCATAGAGAACGACTGTTATTCCGCTTGTTTGCAGTTTCCAATTTACTCCGCCATCAGTGGTACGAAGAATTTTGCCGCTTGCTCCCACCACTGTTCCCGTGTTGGCATCAGTGAAGGAAACACTATTGAGGGTGGTGGTTATTCCGCTTGTTTGCAGATTCCAATTCAAACCGCCATCATATGTACGAAGAATTGTACCAGGATTTCCCACCGCTGTTCCATTGTTGGCATCAGTGAAGGAAACACCTAAGAGGAGGTTTGTCGTTCCGCTTGTTTGCAGTTTCCAATTTACGCCGCCATTAGTAGTGCGTAGAATTGTGCCACTTGCGCCTACCGCTGTTCCTGTATTGGCATCAGTGAAGGAAACACCGTAGAGGTAGTTTGTTGTTCCGCTTGTTTGCGAATTCCAATTTATTCCGCCATTAGTGGTGCGAAGAATTGTGCCATCTGCGCCTACCGCTGTTCCCGTATTGGCATCGGGGAAAGAAATAGCCGTTAGGTTGTTTCCTTGTGGAAGCGGGTTTTGCCAGTACCACCATTGGGCAGATAAAGTGTTGAAACTCATTAACCATACAAAAATAATCACGGCTAATCGAGTTGAGAATTTTAATGATCTTTTCATTTTTTACTCCTATGTTTTATGATTTTGAATTAGTGCTAAGGAATGAAAGATCTTAATTTCATTCCTTAGCACTGTTATTTGTAATTTAAATATTTATTTTGTCAACTTATTTCAGAACAAGTCAATCGCTCTTAATTATCCACTATCCATTATCAATTGCTCTTAAATTATTTTATCAACACCATCTTCTTAACACTTAAATAATCTGCGGATTGCATTCTATAAAAATATATTCCGCTTGCATAATTATTTCCATTAAATTCGTATTCGTATGCACCTGCTGTGAGTTCCTTGTTTACGAGTTGTTGAATTTCCCTGCCTGTCATATCA
>Ga0209124_10000837_pt1 | contig 13866 bp, 7 predicted proteins | sample BarGraIncu01122A_FD_184502 | JGI IMG/M metagenome (GOLD analysis project Ga0209124, IMG submission 184502) | Arctic peat soil microbial communities from Barrow, Alaska - Barrow Graham LP Incubations 011-22A (SPAdes) (version 2) | ecosystem: Environmental > Terrestrial > Soil > Wetlands > Peat...
CCTTTTATAGGGTGAATGAATTTTTTGGATTCATCCTTATAATGAAAATAAACAAATGGTTCATTCGCTCTAGCGCAGCTTTCAAAACAGTAGATATTGTCCATTACCTTTTTTGCTGCTGTGGAATAGAACTCTGAAAGTTTTATTTCAAAGTCTCCTAATCGGAACGACAGATCGGGTTTTCTCTTTTTAAGTTCATTAAACCAAAAGATTAGTTTTAGCCCGTATTTGCCATTGTATCTGTTAGATAGAATTGAATTAGAAAGTCTTTGAGATGTTAATTTATCAGGTTCTGCACCTGTATTAGTTTGTATATGAATATTGGGACATATTAGAAAAAACAATTCCTTATTTACGATTTCAACCTTAAACTCAAAGGCTTCAAATATTTGGATGTGGGTTGGAATTGAGAATTTACCATATTTATTCAAATCGTTGATTTCTTCCTCGCTTAAAGGATGGTTAATAGAATATACTTTCCTGAAGGGACCTCCTTTGGTATGTAAGGCAAACCCATATTCATTAACCAAAGATTTCTCAATCAAATCATAAAGCAATCCAATGTAAAATGATTCGGCTTGATAAAAAATGTAGTCTGGAATATCAACAAGCTTCAAATCATCTGTGAAATATTCACTGAAAAGTTCTTTAATTTCATTTTCATTACCGAAAAGAGACAGAGTCTCTCCTTTAGTGAATGAAGCTACAACATTTGAACCTTCGAGTATTTCACGAAGCTTTTTCCACTTACCGTGACCGATAATTTTTGTTTTGGTTGAAAAAATTGACTTTGGAAAACTTTTTGCTTTTACTGCATTAAGCAGAACAGGTAATGTATCAGATTGATTTTGATTTAATTTGAAGACTTGCCTTTGCTCAAATCGATCTTTTGCAATGGTATCGATATTCTCATTCTTTAAATCACATACTTTATAAATCTCGTGTAGGAAAAAATCAAAACTATCAATTTCTAGAAATCCTGAACGCTTATTTTGAATATTTGCATCCTCAATTATTTTAGTCAATCTCGGTGCAGGAACAAGACCCTTTGGAATACACCAAATTAAACCTTTTGGAAATGGGTTTGCTTTTTGCAACGCTTTTTCTAAAGTTTGTAAAACAGATTCATCGCTTCCTGAGTAACCAACAACAATGAGACCTCTTTTTGAAGATGCCTTCACAAAATAATTGTGCAGGTTCTCTTCCACTTGTTGAAGTTCTTCATTTGTGTTCTGTAAGGGGTCGTAACGAAAATCCCCATGAAGTTTTACAACTGTCGGAATATCTGTTTTGTAATTTTGAACTGAACTTGCATTTTCAGGAGAGACAATTTGGCAACTTTTATAATTAAGCCCATTTATTGCCTTTTCAATTAAATCATCAAAGTTAGTGGTCCAAACTACATTTATCTTGAGCTGTTCCACTAAAGCAGCCAAACAAAGAAAGCCAATCGAGGGTTTCTTATCTCTTACCAGTCCGGTTAAAAATTCTTTTCTAACTATTGGATCAGGATAACATTCATTGAAGTAATATGAGTACGGATTTGCAATATTAGCCTCACCTTTTTCATCAAAGTAACTCTGAAGTATCCTTTTGTTGGATTCTACTTTTAGGTCTTGAAATTTCCTTCCATTAATTTTCCCACTACTGCTTAGAATCTCGCGTTTAAAGTGCCATACCAAATCATTACCTGATGGAATGCCTGAAGATATTGATGCACCTGCTCCAACAAATATATCGAATGATTGGTTTGAAAGAACTTTGAAGCTGCGAAGAAAGGTGTCTTTATCTATGCTTATCATTATCTATAAATTACTTGTTATATTCTTTCAAGTTGAGAAACAAATTTAATCAAAATGTAAGTAGAAATTTGACTCATTCTCTTTTGCATGTATAATAGGTAGTTCTTCCAGCAGAAGTAAAGATGTTAAGTACTGCTTAAAATAGGAAACTAATCTCCCAAACAGAACTTACATCAAGTACTTTTTTTATCTTCAATAGTTGCAATACCAGATTTAAGCAATTCATCAAACAATACACTAATTTTTTTTATTGTTTGATCTTGCATTCCAAAACGGCCTTCTCTTTTTTTACTAAATGTGAAAACTATTCTTTCCTTGGCTCTAGACAGAGCTACAAAAAATGCACATTTATCTTCATCTGGTTGTCGTTCAAATGACCAAAAGGCTCCATCTTCAAGACCAATGAATACTACAGTATGGTATTCCAACCCTTTACTTTTATGAATTGTCATTACTGGGATAGTATCTTTCCCAACAAGCAAATCTAAGGCTGAAACAATATCATTTGTAATATGGTAATAATTGACAAATTCATTCTGCACATCGGTTATAGCACTATTTAAAACGAATGAATTCTTATAAGAAGGAATATATGCTTGAATACGATCCTTCTCTGCGAAAGAAATAATTTCTGATATTATAGCTTTAATTTCAGTGTCTCCTATTGTAGTTACTTTATAGGTATTCCTGATTTTGTTGACGAATTTGGAAAAGGAAATTTCTAAACGCAATAATTGTTCATTTTCTAATTCTGTATGAAGATTGCTTAAAAATGTAAAAGCCAATTGTTTGGCTTCCCATGATTTTTTGTTAAAAACCGTGTATAACACATTAATAATAAATATAGATATTTCTTGTGTTAGTATATCCTGAAATTTGTTTTCATCTCTGGCTTTTATTCCATTTTGATTAAAATAAGTGATCAACTCACCTGCATATAGAGTTAGTTGCTGTTTGACCAATATGCAAATATCTCTAGGTTTAATACCATCTTTTGTTATCCATGATTGAATAGTCTGAAACAATATTTGCATTTCTGCGGTAGGGTTTTCAAAAATCCAGATGAAACATTCCCCTTGGTCTGGACGCCACTTGGGTGATGCTGTTGCAAAATCCGTTTTCCCCATTAGATGTTGGGTTAAATGGTTGAGTAATGTGACTAATCTTGGGGCACAACGAAAGTTCATTATAAGGGGTGTACGATTTGCACCCGTATCCTTTATAAAGTCATCAAAAATAGTACCCTGTGCACCTGCCCATAACATAATACGCTGTTTATCATCCCCAACCGCAGTAAAAACGCTGTTACTTCCTAGAAAACAACTCTTAAATAAATCGTATTGAATTTCTGTTGTATCCTGAAATTCATCCAGAAAGACATATTGATAGGTCTGCTGTAAATACCCTTTTATTTTAGGATTGCTGGTGATTATAAATTCTGCCAGCCTCATAATCATTTTAAAAGAAAGAAGGGGATTTTTAACATGAATCATTTTTTCCCAGACTTTATTTCTAATACTTTCTCCTATAGTGTCAGCGTCATGTGGTAATTGCGCATCATGCAGCTTCATTAATAAATTCCGATCAGTAGTATTGAAATAATCAATATCTTCAGTTTTGTATATATCTAAAATCGTTTGATCATTTAGTATTACTTCATACTCAGAGACAATTTTATATGCATTTGGTAACGCTAGTTTAAAACGATCTAGTAATTGTTTAGCAAAAGAATCAAAGGTCAATGAATTAAATCGACGAGAGAGTTCCTCGCCACAACGCCATGTTACTCTTTCTTTTAAATTATGTGCAGCATCCCTTTTAAAACTTATCGCAAGGATCTTGAAAGGGAAACTACAAGTATTTGTTTGCAACAGGAAACACGCCTTTTGAGCAAGTAGTTCAGTTTTCCCAGCACCAGGTCCAGCTACAACGAGATAATTTTTAGAGCCTGTTGTGACGTCAAGCGCATTTTTTTCAAGAGACATGCCGTCAGCCGGCACCCAATTCTCAGACTTAATCCTCTTCATCTTTATTGGTGGATTTTAAGATAGAAGAAATTCGTTCGAAAATTTCATTAAAGACAGATGGCAAGTTTTTGTTGATTTCTTTAGATGTCATTGATGACATAACCTGAATATGTGTAGTAGGCTTCCCCCGACCTAAGAAAAGATAATTATACCAAATCATAAGCTCTTTATCATCCTCTGTAAAGGTTGAAGCGGTTGCCTCCTCTGATTTTAACGTAGCTTGAATAGCTGTAGTAATTTTCTTTTTATAATCTTCCGGCTTTTTAATTTTATCAGGAATTCTAGGGCCCCCGTTATCCGGTACAATTTGCTTATAAAATTCAGGATATTGAGTAAGCATTAAGAAATCTAGATCAAGAGGATTTGAGAAATAGATATCATATTTTTTTAAATAATTTACCCAGTTTTCTAAATACTCTTTGTCTTTGAGATTTTTCAACTCCTTTAAATGCATTTTTTCTAGTTTATCATCTGATAGTATTCCTCCGCCATTCAATTTCAAAAGTTCACTTTTGTCTATACCAACATTAATTAATTGTTTTAATGCATATTTTACTCTTCCCCAACCGCCACCTTCCCTTTCAATATCCAAATCAAGAAGTGTTATGTAAGGTATTTTTATCGTTTCAAGTAATTTCCAGATATGATTTACAAAGCGGTGTCCTAGAGGAGCAAATGTGATAATATTATCATCGAAGTCTGTTTTCATAACCTTCATTAAACGATTAAAGATTACTTCTTCACTGTCTCCTTCACCAATAATAACCAACTTGGCAAAATACAATTCAGGATAATTGTAAACAGCTTCCTTTACATATTTATAAGCTTCGTCCGCCTTGTCTGGAAGTATTATCTGATTGACTATTGTTTGATTTTCATCATTGATTCTAAAATGAAGGATACTTTCTGGATCCAGCCTCTTAATAATAGAAGGGGTATGCGAAGAAAGCAAGACTTGTGAATTTTCTTTTTTAGCAATTGAAGTAAGAATTTTTACAACTCTTCCCAATAGTTGTGGAGCAATATGATTTTCGGGTTCTTCAATTAACAGTATAGTAAGTAAAGGTCTATTGATACCTATGTTTTCTTCTTCCTCTTTCTCTGCTAATTTTTCTTCTATATCCAATAAAGCGCATACCAATGTCAAATAAAAGAGTGAACGATACCCTTCGCCTAATTCATCAATACCGAATGTTTTATAAGTACCTGTGGGACCGAATGATATCTCCAATTTTTTTAGAATGGAGTCAAAATCAGTTCCTTCGAATCCAAGAGTGGCATTCCTGTAACGGTCATCCTTATGGAACTGTTGCCAAAATCCAGAAATGGAAGATCCGACAACATTGAATTCTGGCAAAATTTTAAATGCTTCATTAATCTCTTCTATTTTTTTATCAAACTCTTCTTTAAACTCATCGTTCCAATTTATCTTATTTAATACTCTGTGTAAAATACTTCCAGATGCATATTTTAATTGCTCGGCTGGTCTTCGTATTGCTGGGACGTAAAGAATTTGTATAAGGCTTCTTAAATGAATCGGAAATATCTGTTTATTGTCTTCTTCTACTGGTTCACCTTCAGTTACCTTAATAAAGTATGTTTTACATTCAATTTCTCCATCTGGAATTAGATCAGATTTACTCCAAGTTGCTTCAAGTCTCAAACGCAAGTAAGGTTGATCACCTTCATCATCAACTACCATATTGTTAAAAAAATGAGGGACTGCTTCTTTCTCTTCGTCAGAAAAATCAATACGAACTTCTATTGAGAGTTCCCTGTCGGTTATTAGATCAGGATTTTCTTCTTTGCCTATGTGGAAATCTTTACGATAGATTTCTCTATCTGAAAGAGAAGCTCCAAATAATTTTCGCAGAGCTTCTAAAGCTGTTGTTTTACCAGCACTGTTTAAACCAATAAAACCCACTATTTTCTTCTGAATATGTATAGTAGTTTCATTTGGCCCAAAAGACCTAAATCCTCTTATTTTTAATGATGTAATTTTCATTGGTAATATCGTTTTTGATTAAAGTAAACTAATGTAATTGCAAAAATCATTTATTTTTGTTTTTATTAAATCATGTAGATGATTGAGTGGCTACTTGTAGTGATAGGTATGTTCAGATGGCAAAGTCCCGATAGATGGGCAGGAGTTTCGTGTCAGGATAAAGTTGCCCAGAGGGCGATGCAAAAACCATGACAACGGTGCGTCGGCCGGCAGCCCTATTGACTTTGTCTCGGCAGCAGGATTAGTCACGGTAGACAAAATTTAATAAATTGTGATAACGTTTCTCGCATTGTGTATATCGTTGATTACGAAGCTGTCCGGGCTGTCGAAGGCAATTACCCATACCATCCGTGTTATATGTAGGGTTAATTTTAAAACTGTCCAGATATATGAAAACTTTGTCGTCCAGTCCTTAATCAAGTCATAAAGGCAGGGACGGGCTGTAAACCTCTTCCCGCAAACTTTGGAATTATAATTGCATTTGTTTGTGTGGTTTGCGGGATGTGGTTTACAGTGAAGGGACAGCCCTTCTGGAAAAGTCAGTCGCCTTGATTACATCTGGCCGTAACAAATTAACCATTCATGGCTGGAAGAAAGCGTTTGTTGAAAAGATATGTAAGTTAATTGTGATCTTACCGACCATATGTGGTCAGATTGCCCGGCTTTTGAACCATACCACTTTATATGGTCATCAATTCTTTCTTTTATGTAAGCTTGTTCGTACATATAGTGTTTTTTTAAATGCCTGCTAACGTTTAGGCTTCACGACGTGCGGAGCGCCACTTCCTTCTGTTCTGAAGACCTAAGGTGCAACTCGCGAGGCCGAGCCGCGAAGCGGCGACGCGTGAAGCCGTTGTTATCCGAAGGCGTCCGTGCACCGTTGTCTCATAGCTCAATTGGCCAACCTGTCAATACAGCGCTCGATAAGATAAGCATCAAAACCAGTATCGTGCGACTCCTTACCAGTCGTCGTAACAACAGTCGGATCGACGTTCATGTAAATATGGCTTCGCCCGCTCGAGTGTTGTTGCGCCAGGGCACGAAGCACGGCGGTTTCCAGTAGCCATACGCGATCGGTTGAGAGATCGACTAACGCCGTATACGAAGCTTGCACGCTGTCATCAATCCACCACTCGAGGACGGGAGATCCTTTGCCACCGCCCGGCTTCGGTTGCAGGTTCGTAGCCACACGCAGCGTTATTTGCTCAGGTCCGACAATAAAATGAGCACCAGCTGCGTTTCTTAGAGCTGGTTTGCAGCTGACACCGGCCTTAGCCAGTTTAGCTTGAACGAGGAGCCTCCCGGCTTCCGAGATTTTGTGCGTGTTCACGTGAGATTCTCGACACACTCCCTGAGGTAGGACGCTTTCGGATAACGGTTTGGCGGTATGTTTTTGTTGCCGATTTCGAAGCTCTTTCCTGTCAAGTTACACAAAAGTTTATTAGATGCAGAAACGCTGAAACCCGCACTGCTTCGGCAATAAAATATACCGCCTGTTACCAACTGGGCGTTCTTCTTCTCTGTCAATGGTTTGAGATTATTTTTCGATTTCATATTTAATCATTTTTTTTGTACCTGTTTAAAAGATTTAGTTTTTTTAGTGTCGCCAAGAAAAGTGTTGAAAACAGGCTGGCTCTTTGGCGGGTTTTGGCTTTAGCGTAGGCTTTGAGCGACCCGACAATATGCCAGCCTGTGAGTTTTGGCTATTTTTTTATTATTTTTTTAAATTCAAAAGTTTTACCATTTTCAAATCTAACTAAGTAAACTCCGGGTGCAAAATTGTTTGTTTGAACAATTGTTTTTTCAATCAAATTACCTATGTAAACAATTTGACCTATTGAATTAAGAATTTCAAAATTTATCTTTTCATTATTTCCCTCTATTTCAACTATTAATTCGTTAGAAAAAGGATTAGGATAAACTTTAATAGTTTGATCATTATCAACAACTTCAATACCAGTCAGCACAACATTAATTGTATTGGATGATTCTGAACTACAACCAAAAAGCGTGACAATTACATAGTAATCACCATTTGTAGTAACTGTATAATTTTGATTTGTTGCACCGTTAATAAAACCGTTTTGATTATACCATTGGTTTCCTGATGAAGCATCAGAATGTAAAACATAACCATTCAGAGAAATCAAAGGTGTATTAGGCTTAATATATACTGTAATTGACAATGTTCTTGGCGTACTGCTACCGCAACTGTTGTTTGCTGTAACGGAAATTGTTCCGCCTGAACTTCCCGCTGTCGCTGTGATAGAAGTTGTTGTTGAACTTCCCGACCAACCCGAAGGCAATGTCCATGTATAACTTGTTGCACCTGAAACTGCACCGATGGAATAAGTATTTGAGGAACTCTGACAAACCGTTGCATTGCCTGAAATGGTTCCCGGCTGTGTCGGAACTGGCGAAACGGTTACGGATAAAGTTATTGGCGTACTGCTACCGCAACTGTTGTTTGCTGTAACGGAAATTGTTCCGCCTGCACTTCCCACTGTTGCTGTGATGGAAGTTGTTGTTGAACTTCCCGACCAACCCGAAGGCAATGTCCATGTATAACTTGTCGCACCTGAAACTGCACCAATGGAATAAGTATTTGAGGAACTCTGACAAACCGTTGTATTGCCTGAAATGGTTCCGGGTTGTGAAGGAATAGCGCAATTAACATTGATTTTTACTGATATGCAAGTAGTAGCCGTAGTGCAAGCCGAAGCCTGAACATAATAAGTAGTAGTTACAGTTGGTGAAACCGGTAAAGTTGCTCCATTCCCAATAGGTGTGTCACCGCAGTCTCCCGTATACCAAATCCAATCTGAAGCAGAATTAAGCACTCCCCCAACTTCTTGCAAGGTTGTTGACTGGCCTGAAGTTATGGTTGTTTGGCTTGCAGATGCACTGGTTGGAGATGTTGGTGCAGTACAAATACCTTGCTGAGTTATTTTATGAGATTTATTATTTTGCTGAACGTGAAAGCTACAACTCCTAATAGATGAGCTAATATTAGGCAAAACAGTATATGTTACCTTTGCAGGCCCATATCCATCAGTTGGATTAATATTAGTAAGCATAGAACTACAACTGTTGGTAATATTCCAAAAACAACCTTGGCCAACATCAATGTTAAATGAACCTAATCCTCCATCAGAAGAATAATTAGCTGTAGCAGGATTCGGTATTGCGTTACAAGTAGGATTAGCATCTTGTGTGATAACATAATCTTGCTTATATCCATTACTGCTTGATACAGTTAACGTACAAGTTTGACTATAATTAGTGGAATTTTGTGCAACATCATACGTAATCGTATATGGACCTTTTCCATTTTCTAAAGATGTAATGTTAACCAAACCACACCCATTTGTAGATCCCAAATTTACATCCCAATCACAGTCAGAGTTAGCTGTTGCATTAATTGTAAAACTTCCACTACCGCCCGAATATGAAAAATTTTGAGAAGTTTGTGATAATGAATAACTGCAACCCGAATTTATAGTCAATTGCTGACTGCTCGTAAATGATGATAGAGATACATCAGTGGAAGGATCAATGACACCATTACCATTTAAATCGCTCCATAAAGCAACTATAACATCGTATAAACCTGCAGGAATAGGATTAGGTGTGGCAACACTTAAATCAAATGAACGAGTTCTATAGTTTGACATATTTGAATTAAGCGAAGTCAGATCATCGTTTGAAGGATCACTGTAATCCTGTCCGTTTCGCCTGATTGATGCTCCTAATATAACATTTATACTTCCGGTTGCTTCAATTGTGTAATCTAAATCAAAAGCTTCTCCATTGTTTACAGAACTTGAAAAAGAAACATTGCTGATTGAAGCTGTTGCGGCTGATGAAGAATGAGTTACTGAAATTTCAAATGTTGGCGAACTCGGTGGTGTTCCACTAAAGTCGTATTCAAAAACACGGATATAGTAGGTTTGTCCGATAGTAAGGTTGTCCCAAGTATAAGACACAGATGTAGGCGAACCGGAAGGGTCATAACAACTGATAGCTGAGCCTGATGCACATGCAGTTCTTAGCTCAATGACCGCATCAAAATTGCTGGCATAGTTTGATACAGTAACTGTATGACTGGTTGCTTGAGCAGTAAAGTTATAATAGACATCATAATCATCGGGAGATTTACAACTACAACCCGTACATTGGTTTGCACCATAAGAACCAGTTGCACCAGCTACAGTTCCAGTTTTACTGGCATCGTTAGAGGTTATAGATGTTCCGGGGCAATTATCATTTGTAGGAGGGGTTGGGAGGGGTATGCTAGAAACATTATGATATATTCTTAATGGAGCATTACCAATATCTGATGTGCAAATTGTGTAATATGACAAATTACAATCACTAGGACAAGTTACAGTACCTGGATCAGATACAAGAAAATCACTTACAGTTGTTCCAGAATTGTTATATCCATAAACTACAACAAAATGGCTACATGTTCCAATATCTCCATAACGATGATCAACATGAACTAAAACTGGATTTCCTCCATCAATTTCAGACCTTAAGATCGAAAGGCTATATGTATTTGATTTATACCATGTTAATGTTGCTCCAGGATAATTTGTTATGGCAGTCCAATATAGATCACACCCACCAGAATAACCACCATTATTTTTCAACCAAGTATTAAGTTGTCCAGGGTCAACGTTAATACCATTCGCTTTAAGCAGTATTGAAGCAGCAGTCATGGCACACCCTGATTGGCAAATTGAACTAGTACATGCACCTAAATTACTGTTGGCCCATAATTGATCACACTGTTTATAATTAATAATATTAATTATACTACTTGCACCATAAGTTGCACCTTTCATGCTATTTATGGTTCGCATAATAGTAGGCGGAACATAATTGGTTGAGTCACCAAAAGGGCCAGTAGGCACTTCAAAGGACTGAGCATTGGAATTTATACTCAAACTTATCAAGAAAACTAAATTTATTACAATTAATTTTGCTGCTGTTTTCATTTTAACTTTGTATTACGGTCAATTGTCTATTTAAATCACATTTTTTAATTCTTTTCAGCATCAGTTTTATCATTGCAAACTAGATTATGACTTAGTTTGTGTGTGTTAGGAATTTTATCATTGATTTTTATTTAAAGGCGGGGGTGGTACATAATTGGTTGAGTCACCAAAAGGTCCAGTAGGCACTTCATGAGTTTGGTTCAATCCTTTCGGTAGGGCTGATGGGTTGCATATACTCAACGTTGTTGCACTCACACAGGAAGTAACCGGTGAAAGACAAGTTTTACTCTTTTTTGCAGAAATTTTATAGGAATATGTTGTGTTTGAATCCCTTTCTTTATGTTTATAACACAAACTGGTAGTATAGGTAATATAAGAACCATCACAATAGAAGATATTATATCCAATTGCACTTGGAACCATGTTCCAATTCAAATCAATCTCTGAAACAGAGACAGCAGTAGCAATCAATCCTGTAGGTTTGGCAGGAGTAATACAACTATTCAGTATTTGAGCAATGAAGACAAGCAAAATTGTGAATATTGCATTTAAGGAAAAACTAAACTTCTTTTTAATTTGAAGTAAACAGAAAATGAAACTTTTAAAAATTTTAGAATTTACAAATAAATCATAATTTTTTTCCATGGTTATATTTTTTAGTCCTATTTTTAGTTTGGCTTGCAATAGACAAAAGTTAGCTCAGTTTATTGGAATTCCCGCTCACTTTACACGAATGCACTTTTGGATAACAGAATTCCCAATTATATACTTTATCCGCCATTTTTCTCGTCATTATTAGAGTCGCTGTTTTTCTTCGTCTTGTTGGTAACGATTGTGTAAACGCCATAGTGGCGTTTATTTCTGACTTGTGTGTGGTGTCATTTTCGTTGTTTTCTTTCATGTAGTAAATATAGAAAAATTCCAATACTTAAATATTAAAGTCAAAGGTCTAATGTGTCAAGCGGACTTTTTATTTGATCGAAACCCCTAGTGGTTATGTGTGTATAAATCTCAGTGGTCTTGCTGCTTTCGTGCCCCAACTAGTTGTCTCGCCGGCGAAATCCGGGTAAGCAAAAAAGCATGTGTTTGGCAGCAGCGTAGGCCGTCGCGGTGGCAAGCTGCCAAACTCTTGCTTGCGCGTTGGATATCCCGGTAATGTATTGAAAACCTTACATATAACTTAAGTTTATAATCAATTTCATTAATTAAAATTCACATTGTCTGTAAAATAGAATTAAGTTTTCAAGCTCATCAGAAAATTGAGATTTAACCTAAACTTCAACCTCTACTTACTACCTACTACTTACTTTTTCTTCCCTTCCACAGACGCTTTCGCCCCGTCAGTCACAGGCGCATTTCGATCTAACATGATCTAATACAGTTCGATTGAATGCTTTTGTCTAACTTTCACTTTTATCACATTAAAGCTAAACAAAAAACAGATAACTCTAATAAAATTTAGAATAATTCTGAATTATTTCAACTCTGACCAGTTTGAACACTTCTGTAGATCCGATGATTACTAATAATAAAATTATTGAGGGTAGTGGGATAGGTTCATTCACCTGCAACATTACCTGTCGCCAAATACACAATATTTAGAAGGGCCCAGAATACTATCGAGGGAAGAAAGTGGCTTAGATGGATTAGTATATAACAATAATCAAGTCCAAAATATAAATTAGCCAGGGTTACTTAAGACATAAAGAGAAACCTCCGCACTTGAAATAGTTGCGGAGGTTTTCATTTGGAAAATGAACGAAGCCCTAATTTAAGAGCTAAATTCCTCCATTGAAATTCTTTGTAAAAAGAGCATCCACATCTTTTCTCTTATAAAAGAATTTGGAACCGCCTAAGGGGTTGGTGAAATGGAGTGATTTGTTGTCTCTCAAAGTCTGCAGTGCCCGTTCACTGCATTTAAGGATCTTCATCGTCTCCTCCTTGTCAATCCATTCGCTCGGTAACTTGACGCTACTTTTTTGAGTTTCAAGAAGTGTATCCATCTTCTCGCTTAACTCACCTAGTTTTTTTAAAACCACATCTTCATACATTATAATACATTTGTGACAGATCAGCAACACCCTGAATGCAAGTATATTTAAACCAGTCCATATACTAAAAAATATTCCATAGTATCTCTTTCTGCAAAGTCACAAATTCTTGCATACAACTAGTCCCGGATCAAAACAAAAATGATCTCATTATAGCGCAAATTCGATAGAATGCGAAGGTTTTAACAATAGAAATTGGAGGTGTAAAAATCGAATTCAATTAAATGAAAGACTTCTTTCTTCTTATCTGATAAAAAACAAGCCATAAAAACGCTTTCATTCTATCGAAAAATCGCTAGAATGCGTAACTTGAAGAAAAAAAGGAGTGGATCTGGTTTATTTTTGCAAACATTCAAGCAGCAAACAAGTGGACAGTTTTATTCATGATATTATCGGTTAGTGTGAATGTTCTTACTCCATAAACAGAAACCTTATAGTCTATTTCACTATATTATATAAGACATGATATCAGGGATTTATGTACATAATTGAAGTGATAAGTATTTGAATTGATTTTGTTTGTATCAAAAAAAATTAAATAATGACAGAATGATGGGGGAGTAATAATAGGTTTTTAGAAAACCTAACACTATTTTTGTTTTAAACAACTGCATCAAAATAAAAGTATTTTATGGACAAGATGCTCAAAAACTTAGAAAAGTGGTGTAAGCCAGGGAGCTCCTTGTTTGGTGAGTTTGGTTAAAATGCTGGGTTTTTCAAAAGTGGACTCAGGATAAATATTTTCAGTTTTAAGGTTGAAAATGAGAAGATGAATTAAAAGTAGCAAGAGAAAAAAATGAATTATTGGAATAATAACATTGACACACAGCGTTTTAAATTTATTTATGAAAAACATTAATAAAAAATTTCCGCACGAATTGCTACTTTTATTTCTGGTAGCAGGATTTCAATTTTGTTTAATCAATTCTATCCGGGCACAAGGTATGGATAGTCCCCAATGGGGCGAAAAACATACCC
>Ga0209124_10000840_pt1 | contig 13862 bp, 14 predicted proteins | sample BarGraIncu01122A_FD_184502 | JGI IMG/M metagenome (GOLD analysis project Ga0209124, IMG submission 184502) | Arctic peat soil microbial communities from Barrow, Alaska - Barrow Graham LP Incubations 011-22A (SPAdes) (version 2) | ecosystem: Environmental > Terrestrial > Soil > Wetlands > Peat...
CCCTTGGACATCGATCAGCTGTAGCACTCCATTGACGGACATGGATGCATTGCCAATCCACAGCTTGACCGTCGTTGACGACGAGGCTATAGCTGCCGATGGGGCAAGAAGTCCTACAACTAGGAGAATGGCTACCAGAATCTTCAGCAGACGCGTTCTTCGCATGAGTTCCTCCTTCATTAGGAACAGCAACGCCCAAGTCTATGTCTGGTCCCCGGCCGCGTCAACAATTGCGGCGGTGCACTCCTGGTCATCGCACCCGACATTCTTCTTGCTTGCCTGTCAGGTCAGCCAAGAATGACGTTGAGGTAAGCAAGGGTGTAATCAGGTTGACAGGATACAGCTTCATGTCTAATAACGGTGTTAAGTATACTTATATTATTGGCACCATGTATAATTGGTGATATGAAGACGGCGATTCCGGCAACAGGCGGGAGCGACAGGAGAGTTGTAGGACACGGCAAGGAGAAAATGGCGTTGATGGAAATTGTTTCAACGACTCGACTTCTGTCTGGTTTCTAATATACTTAAATTATTGGTAGCATGTATAATTGGTGCTTTGGAGACAACTCCTTTGCCTGGACAGTTCACGTTGTTGTTGCTTTTAAGTATACTAATATCATTGGTCTCATATATGATTGGTGACTTGAACACGCCGGACCCGGTTTGAGGAGAGACAATGGCAGAGAAGTATGTGGTGACCCTTCGAAAGGGTGGATGCGGGAAGACAACGACGGCCGTGAATCTTGCCGCCTGTCTTCAGCTGGCCGGCAAGAAGACGCTCCTGGTGGACCTGGATCCGCAGGCCAATGCAACGATCAGCGTGGGCATCAACCCCCTGGATTTGAAGCTGAGCATCAACGACCTCTTTACGTCGATCGACGTCCAGCCACTGGACGCAATTCTGACAACCTCCTACGGTTTGAGTGTCCTCCCGTCCCACCCTGATCTCGCCAAGACCGAGGCGGGTATGCAGGCGACGCAGGTGGGAATGCTTCGCGGAATGCTGGGTCCTATTGAGGATCAGTACGACTACATCATCATTGACACTCCTCCGTCTGAATCGTATCTGTCTGTTGCTGCTCTTGCCTATGGAGACTGGGTCCTGATACCCGTGCAGGCCCACTTCCTTGCCACGCAGGCGCTCGCCCAGGCCATGCAGGACGTCCAGCGGGTCAGGCAGGGGCTCAACCCGGGACTGAAGGTAAGAGGAATTCTGTTCACGATGGTAAACGCACGGACGAACATCAGTAAGGCCGTTTTGGATGAAGTCCGTTCCAGGTATCCCGAGTACGTCCTGCCCATTGAGGTCGGCTTTTCGATCCGCCATGTCGAGGCATCGCTGGCGGGAGTGCCCATGGTCATCTTTGACCCGAACCATCCAGGAAGCATTGCGTACAAGGAACTTACAGAGGTGGTGTTGCATGGATAAGAAGCAGATGGAAGAACTTATGAAGACGAGGGTCGCTCCTATGGTCGATCGACAAGTGGTGAAGGAGGTTGACCTGTTGAAGCCGGTGACTCCGGAAGTGGAAGCTACAAATAACCAAACTACCGAAGCAGCGAATATGTCTACAGATAAAGCAGTAAATATACAAGAAACCAAGAATGAAGATCTCGGGGCCGGCAAGAAGCGAGGAAGACCAAGATCGGCCGTCGAGGGTCTGATCCACTTTTCGACCTGGCTGCCCGAGGAACTTGCTTGGGCAATTCGCGCAAAGGCCGTCGCACTGCACAAGAAAGACTACGAGGTCGTCACGGAAGCCATAGAAGCCTATCTGGAGGACTTGAAGTAATCCGGTTTCTGATTGTGCTGCAGCTGGGCTCTAAAGGAGGGCACAGATGAGTCAGGCCGAAACGCAGTTGATCATCACTTTACAGGAGGTTGCCCGAACCATCGCCAGTCTTGGGAAAACAGCCTCCCATTCCCGCTGGGATACGTGGGGACCCTCACTGACTTCCGCCGCACTTTCTCTGACGATAACGGTAGTCGGGTGGGGAGTCATTGTTCGCTCCAACAAGGTAAATAACCAGGAACTCTTGAAGCGCCAATTGAGGGAGGTTGCAGCGAACAGGATCCTTGATGCGCTCGAGGACTACGTGAGTTTTCTCCACGACGCGGAGTTTCCCAAATTCGCCACACTACATGACATCATAGCCGACCCGGCGGCACCTGGAGCAGCGGTCCGTGCAGACGCGGGCCGGCCCGCGGCTCCAATTCCCATGCTAGTGCGGTCCAAGGTGACACTCTTGATGATGTTTGACCAACGCGCAACCCGTTGGGCACACGTACTTGATCGCGATCCCTCCATGTGCGATGGAGACCAGAGAGCGCAGAGTATCGTTTCAGAGATGGCGTCATCTCAGCACGCGATCATGGGGGATCTCTACCAATACCAGGAAGACCTTGATGCGTCCGTAGAGAAGGGAAAGGAGTCTGCAGAAGCGTTTGTCAAAGCGGATAGGAGGCCGGAGGCAATCACCAGGATCGATGATCAGATGAAGCGCATTGATGTCCTCCGCAGTCTCGTCAACGTACCCAACTACTTGTGTTCGCCTCGGAGGCCAGTGTGGAGACGACTCCAAACTCGGTGGCGGTCCCGTTTCCTGTGAAGCGGCAGCAGCCTTCTCACGGCTCCTGTGTGAGCCCCATGAGCCCAGTTCATATTGCCTCAGACTCTCGGCTGTTTTTCACCACTGTTCACGTTGCAGAAGACACAGTGAAGGAGTAGCGCCACACGAAGGGTATTGACAACGAATACATAGACAGAGCGATTGCCGCTCTTGAGAGGGTCCCCGGCGTGAAAGCCCCGGCTGACGCCAACGGAATGATGTCTCTCCTCGCTGCGAACGATGTGGAGGGATGCATCAAGGTCATCGCGAAGTCCCTGGGTCTCCCGATTCAGATCGATCTCTCCTACGTGCCGAGCGGATATCGGGCAGATGGAAGAGACGGCTTCACGAGCACTGCCCTTGTTGAGACAGCTTGGGGCACTCGGGGTGGTCAGGCCATCACAGCACAGGTTTCACTCCCGGAATGCTTGCCACTCTATGGCACTCCCGGCCTCGACAATTACCCCATTAAGGTGAGAGTCAGCAGGGACTGCGCAGACAAACCCACGACCTTCATCGCAGTAATGGCGCATGAGCTCTCTCATGTCGTGCTACATTCCCTTTGGCATAGAGAGAAGGACAACGAGGTGTACACAGATCTTACCGCCATGATGCTGGGCTTCGCTCCCATCATGAGGGACGGACGAAGGGTCGTCAAAACTACTGGGGAAGGAACGCAGACAGTGATCTATGGATACTTGTCGGACGAACAGTTTGCGTTTGCCTACGGTAAGATCGAGACGGTTCTGAGCAAGTACCGGAAGCGGACAAGTGAGTTTCTGGACAAGACGGCTGCACTGGAGAGCCTACTAACCGACGGGAAGAAAACCGTGGTCCGGTTCGGGAAGTACTTGGAATACGTTGACCGCAAGCTCCAGGAGAAGATGCCCGCAGAAGACACGTACAGAATCTGCGTTTGTCATCAGCCGGGGTATACGAGTGCGATCGAGCGAGCGACAAGAGATGCTGAGAAGGAACTGCAACGGCTGCATACCTTCATCCAGGCTTTTGGGTGCTACAACAACGCCATGGTTGACGCAATTAGGCAACATGAGAACCAACTTTGGGCTGTTATGTCCGAGCTGTCCTCAGCGCATGAAGCATTACTCGCTGACGTGGCCATATTGAGGAAGCACGTCTCACCCCTGTACAGGCTAAGGGTGGAGGGCAGAACTGGCCTGCGGTGACCTGGCCAGGGGCCCTTCCCTGTAGCGTTCTACTCAGTTACTGAAACCCAATGCTGTACGAGATGGCACGTAGGTCAGGAGGTTCAGAATGGGAAGGAGAGACTACATCGAGTATCTCTTGGATAACCTCAGTATTCTCAAGGACGATGCTCCGGCTCTCGATCAATGCGGCGAGCTGTCACCTTCGGTTGATTTCTTCGACGGCCTTGCTCCTGAACGACAGCCATTGTTTGTCTACCTGGCCCTCACTCGCGGTGACGACGACGTAAAGCGGGTGGCCAATCGACTTAGGGGCCCCCTACCCAACAACTCTCAAGAATTGCTTGCACTGATCTCTCCCACTGAAAGGGCAGAATTGGAAGACTTCTTGAGGAGAGAGAAGGTCACACTGAGGTTGCCGACGGAAGCAGACGCAGAGAGAATCACCAGAGAGTTGCGGGAGGCGTCCAGCCGGATCGGCTATCTCAAAGTGGAAGAAGCTTTCTGGGCTCTGGTCCCGAGCAATATCGAAGAGAACACACGCTGGATTGAAGCTGCTGGAGGAAATGACTCCATCCTGAGTCGCCTTAGGTTGCAGTCACAGGTGATCTACGAGCCCACAGCAGATGATCGGTACAATTTGATGGCGGCTATGCGGAAAGCTCTAATCATCATCCACGTCCATAATCATCCAGAGTTGCCGGGTTACATTACCTACTGTAAACCAAGTCCCGAGGACTTGGTTTTCGCGACATACTGGAAATCACTTGACCCAGACCTGGAAGGTAGGATGAAGTTCTTTGTGGTAAAGGGCAAGTGCGTTGTCGAGTATTCCCTTCCACAAGATGAAACGAAACCGTGGATGGTATGAAGCATCAGTGGTCCCTGCACCGTGGCAGCCATTCTGACTCCCCCGAGCAACTATAACGCTCCGGATTGTCTGCCATACCGGGCAGTTCTCTCATACAGGAACCGCCTTGTTCATTCCGAGCATTTCTGGACCATAACGGGGGACCTCGCAGCGGGCACATTCTCTGAAAAGAGAGGTACTAGCACAAGGCAAGCTGTCTAAGATCTCGTCGTAGGGTCTCCTTTCGCATGGTCTCTCCCTCATGGAGGTCTCTTTTGTCGCTTCTGCACCCGGGAAGTCGAGAAAGTGGACCTACGAGGTCAGAGTTCTTATCCTACGGATGCTCATTGGCTTCGATGCTCCAGGGCCGTTCTTCAAACGTTAGCACCCCGCCGACCACGAGCAATCTAGGCTGTTCGCCAGCAACCGACAAACCACCGTAGCTATAAGTACCCAAATATACGTCTTTGTGCAGAAGGATGCGGCGGACCTGCGTACGATGAAACGTGTCGCCATGAGCTGTCGACAATCCCTCTTGGTTGAGGCGGTCCGCAATCTCCTGAAGGTTGAGACCCTCGTCGGCCATCTCAAACGTACGCTTCACTGCGACAGCTTTGTCTGGATCCAGCAGGTATTTGCCCACGCCCCGTTGCGCCTTGTAGCCCAAGGGTGTGCCACCGCCGGCATACTTGCCCTGGGAGGCCTTCACCTTGCGCCCTCCGCTCATCCTGTCGGCGATGCGAGCCTTCTCAAATTCGGCGAACGCACCGATGATCTGCCGGAAGAGGCGATTGGTCGCGTCCTGCCCGCGGAAGGGTTCAGCCACGGACACAATCTCGACGTCGGAACGAAGCAGTTCCTTTTCGAGCCAGAGCTGTGCCATCAAATCCCTTGCGACACGGTCCATCTTCGCAACCAGGACGACTTCGAACTGTCCTGTCCGGGAATCTTCGAGGAGGCGTTGAAGTTCTGGGCGCTCAAGCGTTCCGCCCGACACCCCGGCGTCGGTATACCAGGAGACCAGATCATACCCCTGACCCTTGGCGAAGTTCCGAATCGCCTCCGTCTGGGACTCGAGGCCGAACCGATCTTCTCCCGCCTGCGCGTCAGTGCTTACTCTCAGGTATCCTGTTGCCCTCATATCGACCCCCGCCGTTACAGCAATCCTAATTCCTGTAACAATTGGAGTATAACATATAAGTACCCAAAAATACAGAGCAGCAGATATTCGAAGAGACAAGGCTCCAACAAACCCAGTTGGGGATCTTGTGAGGTTTGGTGGTCACGTGAACGTCAGGAGAGCTCGTCGTTCGCCTGAGGATTCCTTCCTAGGATGCGGGCAAGTTGCTGCCGAACCAGAGACTGCTCCCAGTTGAAAGCATTTCCGATTTCACAGAGCAGCCCCGAGAGCATTGCATCTCTTTGGTCAGGGTCGCGGAGCAGATTTGCCTGCACTGTGCGCTCACAATCTATACGCCGCTGATATGAAACCACCTCCCGCGGTTGAGTCATGCAAGGGAGATTAATCACGGGCGGAAGCATACAGAGTCCGTCGAGGTTCATTACCGTGACGTGAAGTTCAAGAAGTCCAACCGGATCAACTACATCGTAGAAGCGAGATGCGAGCTGCAGAAAGCTCGCCAACTGTTGGCATAGGGTTGTAAAGTTCAAGCTCCACGTCTCATCGAGAGGCGCGGGGAGTTTGTACGCAAGAGTCTCCTGATACAGGAGCATCCCGTATATGTTGAATTCAAACGATCGAACTTGCGTATCGTGGACTTCTGTCAATCCTACGACGCCATCCTGGATGCTGGTGGGTATCATCCATGAGTACGAAGGGAAGTCATTGCAGTCAGGTTCGATGATTTGGAGCCTCTGCTCTTCGTTTGTCGAAGGCCTGACACATCTGTCATAGAGCTCCTGAACGGTCGTGACAGGACCTTCAGGATACAGAGGGAGGATCCAGAATACCCCCTGGCCGTGTGGACGCTGGTTGTCGAGAAAGTGGGGAAAGATCTTTCGTTCGTAATAGAGCTCGATCCTGTCCAGAGCCTCGTCGCGAATACGATCGTGAAGCGATTCTGATTTCCTGCGTCGGTTGAAGAGCCATTCCAGCTTCTCTAGCGATGCTGAAACGTCCCAGTCTTCCGGCCTGCTTTGACTGTGGACTCTAACATAGAAGAGCTCATTGCCGTTGCCGTTCCTAACCGCATGGGGAGTCGCATTGCTCTGTGCAACCCTTATTACGACGACCGCCCTGGTTGGATCGCTGTCAAATGGTATGGCCCTGATTTCGGGCAGCGGAACCAGGGGAGGGTCAATGTTGTCCATGAGAATGCTAGATACCTGGTTCCCCAAGTCCCGGTCTGCGGGGACTCCTGGAATGCCGCTGGGCCGCCCTGTGTCATGATTCTCGTCAACTCCCAAGAAGAGCATTCCGCCGAAAGTGTTGGCAAGAGCACTTGCAGCTTTGGCGATAACTCTGCTGGTCGGCAACTTGTCTCCACCCTTATATTCCAGTGTCTGGTTCTCGGGCTGACCCTGGTTGGGCAGGGCACAGAATTGGACAACATCGTCGTAGGTAATTTGATTCATGGGCTTTGTAAGCAGCGTGTTCATTCTTCGCATCCCTGGCCGTGGGTTCTACAATAGCTGAACGGTCCACATTCGTGCATCACCCAGGCATCTAGCTGCTGCTTGTCTAGTCCCTTCATGTCTGCGATCCCTCCTGTTGAACCTGTACAAGGTCAAGCAACGTGTCCAGGAATGGCCAATGGGCAACTTCTGCCCGGTCCCGGCTCCAGGTGTCAGTTCGGCATGACCAGCTTTTTCCGTTCTCTTGCTGATAGGTTCGTGCCGCGATTACGTCTCCTTTGCGTTCTATAACTGTGTCGAAGTTGATCAGGTCTCCCTCACTCCTATCATGCCAGACGACGGCGAGAGAACCATGGTCAAGAAGTCCAGCCAGGACAGCCCATGCTTCAGCACTTGTCTCCATTGCCGCCTCCTCCTTTGGTCTCGTTGACTGGCCCCGAGCGTTTCTTCAGAAGACTTTCCTTCTTCTTGATGTACCATTGCGAATTGGGTGTCCAATGCAAAGCTTGGTCGCACAGCACGATGGCTTCGTCACACCGATGCTCTTTCTCGAGCAGCATGATCGCCCTGGTGTAGCAAGGGAAGTCTCTCGGAACAAGGTCTGGGTCTAACGTGTGCTCTGCGTCAAGCCATTTTCCAGCAAGTTCCACTCCTTCTTGGCACAGGCCCCAAAGCTGATCCTTATGCCCTCGAGAAGAGAAGTTCTCCTTCACCAGCACCTTCCACAGCTCCTGGATTTCGAACATGTTTGCGAAGTACTTGTCAGAGGCCTTCCTGACCATAGGCCCAAGCAGTGCATACCGCTGCAAACCCTCGTACTCTTCATTCGTTGACATTGCCCCTCCCCCACTTCTTCTGGTGCACAGCCTGCTTCTACTCGAACGACTTCAGGATCGGTGCTTCGAAATGGCTTCCTATGACCCCTCCGGTGCCCCCGCCATTGGACTATTATTCCACTTGTTCTGCTGCTCCAAGTTAGATTCGTCTGTGTGGCCCTGGCCCATCTATGGCTTCTACCTTGGCATCGCCGTATCGAGGAACCTCTCCGACCTCCTCGATTTGCCTCCTTCTCGACGGAACGAGAACCTGGCAACCGCGGCGGCCGAAATCCGTGTACCCAGAATTCGGCCGGACTGTCACTCGTCCGAGTCACCGTTGCTCAGCTGATGTTCAAGCGTCTGGCGAACAAGTCCCATGACATACGGCAGATCTCCCAGAGACTTCAACCTGACCACGACTTTGCCGTTGCCCCACTTCTTCTTCCCCGATTTGTCTTTGCACAGTCTCCTTGGGTCATCGATGTCCGCAAGCGCGATGGAGAGGATCAACCCCAGGCGCGTTTCTCGCGGGTTAACGACCACGAAGCTGCCTTCCGCTTTGTAGGCAACATATTTCTTCAGGAATTCCTCCACCACATTGGGGTCGAGGGCTAGGATCTCCTTGCGTAGAGCCTCGAACAACTCACGCATCGGGCTTCTCAAGAGATACGGATGGTCCTGGATGGTGTACGACGGGTCCTTCGCCTCTCCTGGCCTGTAGGTGGCCAGAACGTCTTCCGACAATGTCGGGACTGGCCATACTTGCAGAGCAATTTTCGCCAGCCGGGCGGCCCGGTCCGCGATTGCCTGTTCGTTCCACTTGTCTAGCTGTCCAAGACCCTCATTGAGTCCGATTGGACTGTCGCGAAAGCCGCCCTTCATGTCGCGCTTCTCATGAAATGGTCGGTCGCTGTATTCCGAGTTGTAGCCCGTCAGAGTCAGGTTTCCCAGCGTATGCAGCCATGTCTGCTGGACCAGTCGCCAGTTCTCACCCAGTGCCTCGCGCCATGCGGCCGGGAGGTCCCGATTCTGCGGGAGGATGTGTTCGATAGTGTATTCGTCGACGATCACTCGCTCCTTCCGACCAAAGTTCTCCAGCCGCCTAAGCCAGTAGCTCCGACGGGAGAAGTTGTAGAGGTCGTGGGTTTGAATGTCGCGGGAGAACTCCTCATCCGATGGCATGCGGCGGTATGAGGGGAGAACGAGTAGGTTTGCCTGGATGCTCTCGAGGTACCGATCCTTTCGAAGTGGATTGCCGAACCCGGCAAACGTCTTGTCCATGGAGTTTGTCGGAATGGAGCAGACAGCACGACGGAACACATAGGCCTCCAAGAGTCGTACTGCAGCCACAAAGTCCGTTCGGGACAGCATGTTCGAGGAGTAGTCATGGTACAGTTCCAGCAACAGCGGGTACGTTACATCGGCCTTCAGCTCTCGAAGATCGTGGAAGGCCGTCTTCAGGTCTGGGTCTTTCTCGGCTCCCAAAGCCATGGCACAGAAGTAGCGTGCAAATGAACGGAGGTCCTTCACCATCGCCTCCACTCCAGCGTCGGCAACCTCCGATTCGCGTGAGTACCGCTTGAACGCATCGTAGACCTCATGGACGTTAGGAAGGTTGCCAGTCTTCACTGTCAGATAGTATCGCATGAAGCCGTCGAACAGGGCACTGTACGCCTCCTGTCCAAAGTCCACCTCCATGGGCCGCCAATACTCCTTATAGAGGAGCGTCTGAAGATCGGGCTCAAGCCCCATCAGGATGAAGTTGCGAATGAGGTCCGCCTGCGTCAGCTCACGACCGGTTGAGTTCATGCTCTCGAAGATCAGCTGCGGGTTGTCCTGCGTTCGGTCCAATGCAATGTCGACCACCATGAGCTTGGCCAGACCATTGCATACTGGCACCAAGTCCCCATGGCGAGCAGCGATCCAAGACCGGAACAACTGATAGTTCGCGGCCACGTTGAGCGAAATCTCCTTTGGTGCTTCCCTTCCCTCCAGAATCGAGATCAGCGTTGACTTGTCCGTTTGTGACAGGATCAGCTTGAAGCGCTGTTCACCGGTCTCCTCTGGGTTCAATAGATAGTAGTTCTGCAGCTTGTGCGGCGAGAACCCTTCCACCGGCTCCTGACAACTCTCATCAAGGCGTCTCAGCGCTTCAACAAGAGCGTTGATCAGTAGCGCAATCGTGGCCAAACGCTGCTGACCGTCGATGACGAGCAGCGGCGACTGAGTCGAGATGTGATACTGGCCCTTCTCGATGTATACGATGGAGCCGATGAAGTGGGCATTTACCTTTTCGCTCTCCCCCACCCGGATAATGTCGTCCCATAGCTGCTTGCACTCAGTCTCCGTCCATGAGTACGTGCGCTGGTAGATCGGGATGATGAATTGCGGGGACTTCTTGAGGAACTTGAGTAGTCTCGTCGCAGTTGCGTCCATCGGTCATCTCCTTTTAGGATCTCGTCGAGCAGCCTAAACCCTTCCCTCAGTAACGCGACGATGCCAACCTCGGCGTCTTCCAGACCACTCGCCATACTTCGGAGAAATCATGCAGAAGGACCTTGTTTCTTCTTGATCGCTCCGACAATCATGCTGATGCGTTGCGGCGACATACCGAATGCCCGCGCAACACTGGTCTGCGAAATGCCCTGTTTCTCGACCAGCTCGTACATCGTCTCATTGCGGATGAGAAACAGCTCCTTGGGCAGATCCTTCCTTTTCAACTCATCCAGGCCAATTCTCTTGTCCATTCTCTCCATCGCCTGCGTCACGATCTGTTCATCCGGCGGCTGCGTCTTGATGTGGTGCAACTTCAGGACCCCCGCCACTCTCTCGATGTCCAAGGCGTTCCCGGCATCCTTCTCGACGGTCAGCCGGTGACAGATCTCCTGGATGGTACGGATGTCCCGGATGTCCGCGTCTGCGATGAACGAGATGATATTCTGGACGACCTCGATGCCCACTTTGGCAAATTCGTTCTCGATGATATCTCGCCGGAGATTTCTGTCAGGGACTTCGACCGATGCCACGTATCCGGTAACGAGTCTCGTCGACACTTCCGGGATCAGGTTCCAGCGATCGTCGGGTGGAAGGTATTGTCCGGTGAACAGCCCGAACTTTCCTCCACTGATCAGGTGATCCAGGATGGCCTTGAACTCCCGCATGACCCTGGGCATGGAATCATTGTTCAGAAACCCAATATCGTCGACAGCAAGTGCATCCACTTGCTTGAACAACTGCATTGTCTGGGTGTAGCTGACCCCCTGCTGGTTGACGGCCTGGAGGATATAGTCGGCAAACTCACTTCCGTTGAAGAAGGCGATGTTCTTCCCTTTTGCAATCAGGTTGTTCATGACAGCGTGGAGCAAGTGGGTCTTTCCCAACCCGACCCCACCGTGAATATATAAGAAGTTGTTGCTTGCCTTCTGCCCGGGCTGCGATCTGGATATCTTGATTGCCGAGGCCAGGGCAACCTTGTTCGAAGATCCGGCGATGAAGTTGTCGAAGTTGTAGTCGCGCCGCAGAACACCGGACCCTTCGATGCTCCCCGTGGCCTTCAGTTCCGGGGACCCGTCTGGCGAATTTGTCTTGATGATCTCCAAGGTGACCGTCTTTTTGCCAAACTTCTTCTTTGTCCACTCGACGATGTCATTCATTGCGAGACTTTCTATGTAGCCCACCTCGATGTTGTTGTTACAGATCGCCGTGAGGTGCTTCACGTCCATGTGAAAGTCGACGTCTCGCAGCAGCTTGCGGGTAATAGCAAATTCTTCTGTATCAGGCAAGAGTTCTGTAATGTTCATGAGGCCTCCAGCTATTGAAAGTCTTTCTCTGTAGGTATTGTAAAACACCAACTGCATTTTACAATAGTGCAGGCTACAAGGGTTCAACAGTGAAGCTTGACGGTTTTGACCTAGTGAGATTTTGTCTGGTTGGTTTTCTTGGGTCTATTAATATGAAAAAGACTCTATGAAACATCATCATAGTAATAAGGCAGTTGGTAGTGTTGGGAAGTAGGTAAGATGTTGTTGAAAACTGACGACGAGCTGTTGATTAGTTTTACAACACCGTTGTAAACGGGAGGGCTATTCTTACAACGGCTTGTAGACCAACCTTTCAATAGCAGGTATTGAAGTCGCTATTGCAGCCAGTTATACCCACGTTATTAGAACGATACTGGTAACATGCCCGCATTTCTTCTGGGGAACGGATTCGCGAAGAGAATGGCGCTGACCAACACCCCAGAATTGGATCTATCTTCGTAATCTCACCCTACTGGAGTACGTCTCTGGGTCCTTGAGCTTCGCTACGGGGCTGAAACGAGATGCCATTCTGTCAGAGCTTCTGTTGAGAGCCGGTTGTCAGGGACGAGATGTCAGTCTCGGTCGAAGGAACCTCGGAACCATCGAAGGCTCACCTGGGTGATGACCGTGGTCTTATGCACAGAAGATTGGCTATTAACCTTGCGTGTCTATACTGACAACATGAGTACAGACAGCGAAAAGCAGGTCGACGGGCAGTCGAAGCTTGAACAGGCCCTTGCGGCTGTGCAGGCAGGCGACTTGGATAGTGCGCGGAGGCAGTTCGAGGAACTGGCGATGGACGATCCGCACGGCCCGCTGACCTTGTACAATCTCGGGCTCTGCTACAACGAGGCAGGCAGTTACGATGCTGCACGTAAGACCTTGCTCAGTTGTCTGGCTCTGGACCCGGGTGAAGCAAACACGTACGTGGCGCTTGGCATGGCAGAAGCGAAGCTGGGACAGATGGCCGACGCTGAAACGCATCTTGCCAAGGCACTCACGCTACAGCCCGACAATCCATATGCCCTGCGCAACCTGGCGAGTGTCCACGCAGCAACCGCCAGACTTTCTCTGGCCCTCGAGGAACTACTTCGCGTCGATACGATCCTGCACGACGATCCGCCGACGGTCTACGGACTCGGCTTGGTGTACTCGATGCTTAGCCAACCACTCGAGGCGACGAGGTCGTTCCAGAGGTGTATCGTTCTTGCCGATCCCACGTATGCTGAGATGGCCCGGGACCAGTTGCGGGAAGTGGCAGAGCAATCGGTCAAAAGCGGCGGGTTGCGCATGGACGCCGTGCAGTTCTGCTACGACGCGATGATGAGATTTGACGCGATGACGGAAGAAAGCGTTCAGACTACTGTCAGTGAGATCGCACTCCTGGGACGCTATGGCCTCGATCCCCACGATGCAGAGAAGAAACATGCTCTGGGATCGATGGGTGGCAGGTTCAGTGAACTTCAGCTCATCTGCTTCCTGTACGTAGGTATGAGACGTGTGGCACCCGACAAGAACATCGGGTTCGACCTGTCGTCGGAATACGACGTCGCATGTGCCTGGCGAAAGGAACCGAGAGTATGACACTCCAGGAGCTTCAGCGGCTGACAGGACTTGAGGGCGACGCCATCACCATCCTCCGGCAAACTGAGGAATTGACGGGAAAACCCATCGAGTTCGTCCAAGACGACTCACTGTCGATTCTTGCCAGCGTCCGCATGGCCAGGTCGTTCATGCCGGCACATACCATTCGCTTCCGCAAGGCTGACCCTGTTCTTCTAGCCCACCTCATCGCCCACGAATGCGGGCATATGCAGAGAATGTTTACCGTTTCTCCCGACAAGAGACTCGTGCCGATTACCAGGCCCAAGCACACAGACTTCGTCTTCCGTATCCTTGCGGCAGATTCCACCGTTGCATTGGATGGCATGGACGAACGCGCCACACGCGAGTTGTTCACCATCTGGCACCAGGGGATGGTCAACGAAGTCGTGAACCTGAACGTCGACTACCGCATCGA
>Ga0209124_10000851_pt1 | contig 13742 bp, 14 predicted proteins | sample BarGraIncu01122A_FD_184502 | JGI IMG/M metagenome (GOLD analysis project Ga0209124, IMG submission 184502) | Arctic peat soil microbial communities from Barrow, Alaska - Barrow Graham LP Incubations 011-22A (SPAdes) (version 2) | ecosystem: Environmental > Terrestrial > Soil > Wetlands > Peat...
CTTTGTAGAATTCGCCCGGATTTTTTCAGAAGGCATCTCAGGATGGCAGCGACTTCTACGCTTGATTCTATCAGTGATCGTATTTCTACTCGCAATAGCAATACTTGTCTCCCCCCTCATTTGGGGAGGATTAACCCTAGCGTGGCTGGTAGGACTGGCGTTGATCTTTTTGGGATTCGTGGCCATCGCACGCGCCACTCCAGGGATGATAGTCGTCGGCATCATCGCAGTTGTAGTCGGCTTTGTCGTGTTCATATATCCTCCGCTCGGGGTAGCCACTGCAGTACTTTTGCTGGCGATAGCTCTAATCATATTCGGGTTAGAGTTGATAGTATCAGGCCTCTTGGGAAGATGGGTGTAACCCCTTCCCTCCTTCTTTTTTTGTGCCGCCGAGGCTCCGATACAACAGTTGTTTTAGGGAGCGCAGAATTATTTGAGCTCATCGTGCACCATGAGCAGGCATGCCAATGTGTGTCCGCCCCACCGATAGCAACGGTTTATCCGTGTAGATTGGGGACCCAATGACGATAAGATCGCTATTTAGGCTCGCGAGTGCTGAACACTGATTGGCAAGTGTCCAAATGGTAAGATGTGAACATGGAACGAGAGAGATGCGAGTTTTCCCACGGTTGTTGTGGGCAGTGCATTAAAAAAAGAAAAAATAGCTTATTGGAGCAGTTTGCTTTATGTCGCTGCCGCTGTTTTGAGGGCGTCTGTACACCCTCTATTTGCGTCTGTGATGTACTGCAACCGCCGCTCCCTTGTGTTCTATGACATCATCATCCTTCTTGTCATCATCCTTCTTCTCTCTATGATGATGAACGGCTGCGGCTTTTCCCACTGGTCCTACCAAGTTTTTCACCTCCGTTATCTACGTGGTAATTGGCGATGCGCTTTTGCAGCTACCGCTTCGCCTCTCTTTATTGTGCGGTTATGTGCTTCAACTATTTATTTCAATGCCACTGTGCTCGCGCGCCAAGGTCCCTAAAGTCGTTTTGTGCGTAGGCCGTCGCTGCTGCCTTGCTGCTATCGAAAGATTTCCCATCCTTGCCACATGATTTGTGGTTTTGTGGTCTTGAGGTCGACAGGGCTCAGCGCAAGAAATTTTTGGTTTTTAAGCCACGATGAGAGATCCGGCGATGCAGACTATAATCGTCGGGGAAGATATTTTAAATGGAATCCACCAGTTACTTTATGGCGTCCTCTTCATGACGGGGAATGCTGGGAGTATTATGACACAAGGTAAGGTAATGGGTCCGGTGGACTACCTGATGGTCAAGTTTCCCGGGAACAAGTTCAGTGGCAAGGCAGCCCCTGAGCTGTTGAAACTTGAAAAACAAGGCATCATCCGGGTGATCGATATGGTTTTCGTTATGAAGGATGAGAACGGGAAACTGGTAACATCCGAGGCAGTCGACCTGACAGAAGAAGCGCGAGCTGCGTTCAATGAATTGTCAAAGAACACCCGTGAATGGTTCTCACAAGGCGATATAGAAGAGATCACCGCATCGTTGCCCAACAATAGCACGGCCGGCCTTCTCCTGTTCGAGAACGTCTGGGCCACCCGGTTCAAGGAGGACCTCCTTGAAATGAATGCCGAGGTGATCGACATGGGGCGGATCCCCCCGGAAAATATCCAGAAGGTAGAGAAAGACTTGGCAAAAAGAGGTGATTGAACGATGAGAGGGAGAGGAGTAGCACTTGTTGCGGGAGCGAGAATGGGACAACGGAGGGCCGAGGAGGCGGCCGCACAACAGCAGGCTGCGGCACCAGCTGCGGCACCAGCTGCGGCACCAGCCGCGGCACCAGCCAGTACCGATGTCACTGCCGAGATACAGAAACTGGCCGATCTCCACGATTCAGGTGCACTGACGGACGAAGAGTTCACCGCGATGAAGAAGAAGCTCCTGGGATTATAGGGGCATCTTCCCTTTTTTTATTTCTTCCAATAGCATTTCGCGATCAAATCGACGGCTTAGCAGATCCGCTAGCCGCGGTATTCTCCCAAACGAGGAGTTTGAAGCGAAGAAGCTACAGATTCTCGGCCTCGAGGCGAGTACGAGGGGTGTTAGGCTAGCGCATACGCTAGCAGCTGCCTGCTGCATTCCTATCTTTTCTCTTTTGTGGTTTTCAAACAGCTGCTACTAGCGCGCGCTCGCAGCATGTTCCGGCATCTACCAGACCTCCCGGGCCTACGCAGGTCCCGCTTAATGCGCCAGCCGTCGAAAACAAAATCAAAAAATTGATATAAAAGCGCGTGGTCTAAAACGTCGACTACGGCGCAGATGCGCTCTGAGCTGCGCAACTGATTAAGCAATCGAACCATGGCAGACCTTTCGTTTTTCGAAAAAAGGCGCAGCAGCCTCCCGTTTTATCTTGTTGCTATCGCGATCACGCTCTTTCTTTTGTACATGGTCTGGCCGTGGAAGTACCCCTTGATATTGACCCTCTGGGGTGGGTACGTCCTGTGGTGGCCAACGGTGTGGCTTGAAAAGTACATTCACCGGCGCTACTTAGCGGCCCTTATCGTTCTCATTGTCACTGGTGTTGTCCTGGCGCTGGCTCTCGTCAGCGTAACCGTCATCGTCGCGCTGCAACTCGCACAAATCGCTTCGTCAGCGTCAGCGTCGAACGCATCCATTAACACAGGGCTTACAAGCTCCTTCAATCTCATCCCCGGCCTCGCAAAAGCTGGGCCCATCGCCGCACTCATCTCCGCTCTTGCGACCAGCGGTGGCGGCATCACATCCACGTTTATTCAAACGGCACGAGACGTTGTTCGACAAGTTTTGGTCAGCATCCCCGTGTTGTTGCTGCAGCTCATTATCGTCTTTTTCCTGCTACTTGGTATCCTTGGTAAGGGCGACACCATCGTCAACGAGTTCAAGGGCGCCGTTCCACTGAAATATCGGTCGATCACCAATCGATTCTTGGACCATCTCAACCCGATCTACTACAGCTTCTTCGTCATATACTTCGCCGTGGCCATCATTTGCGGCATACTCGCCGCCATCATCTATGGATTACTAGGCGTGCCGTTTTTCGCCACATTTGCAATCTTCATCGTATTCGTGGGGCTCATTCCTTCCATCGGACGTGCCCTCATTTACGTCCCTCTCGCGCTTTGGCTCATCATTCAAGGGAATGCAATCACCGGGCTTATCGTGCTTATCGTTAGCATCGTTCTCTTTGAAGGGATCCTTCGATATACCATCCAGCCTCGGTGGATGGAACGAACAGGTAGGGTGCCGCGCCCGCTCACGCTCATCGCGTTCACGTTCGCTCTGGTGGCGTTCGGCGTCGTCGGATTCGCGATCGGGCCTGCAATCGTCGGCTTCGCGCTCGCCATGTGGAGAACGTGGAAGGACATCCAAAAAGAACAGGAAGAACCAGCATCTGCCGTCGCACAGGCGAGCGGGTCGTAAAAAACGCTCTTTTTTTTAAAAAAACAATCCCAGCTACGAGGAATGAGGCTACTTCTCCAAGTCTGCAGGCGGCTCACGTTCATCCGTTCAGTTCACTCTTGCTGCTCACGCGCGGCTTCGTTTTTTCTTCCATTCTTTCGACCGCTAGCAGCTTTGGTTAACAAACGTATTTCGCCCTTTACAATGAAATCATGCTTTAGCCGCGTATCGCGCCGAAAAACGCATCCCGACGCTTTGGCGCGCGTTGCTGCCACGTGAATCCGCTGATCAAATGTCGAAACAGGGGCTCATCGACGCTCTGGAAAAGCTCGGGATTGAACCGCCAGAAGACGAGGGCGAAGAAAAAAAGCAGGACTACAAAGCTGAACTCGAAGCTTAGCTGATCGCACAATCGAGGCATTGTCACTGACGGGATTTTAAAGCAAAGGAGAAACAGATTTTTGGCGTCTCGGTGAGCGTGGCTGGTGTTTTGGCCCTCGTGTACGGCAGATGGCAGAAGCGCGTCGCACGACAAGACAACAAACCTGTTCAAAAGTTCGTGCCGCCCTGCAAAACAGCACAGGACACTGGATATCAAAAAACAAGCCGATTTGAAGCTAGGAACCTCAGATGATGATTCTCTTGTCAATCGGAATTGGACATGGTGCGTTCTGGCAGCAGCAGTATGGCGCCAAAGAGGAAGCACAGCCCGCCAACAAACGTGCCTAAGTTCACCAGCACTATGTTTCGCGGCAGGCCTGTTGTCGGCACTACAAACGACGCAACCGCCGAGACGCCGAAGGCGGCGGAACCGACCAAGTTCAGTGCCGTGATCCACCAGGGCAGGCTCCGCAACCGCCAGCAGGCAAAGGCGCGACACACCTCAAACCACGCGAGCCCACTCGCCACGAGAAAGCACACAGAACCAAGCGCGTCGGGGGCCCAAACGAGACGGTTGAGTTGATGGACTGAGAGGTCCACACTCAAGGCGTGGAACGTCGTAACGTTGAAAAACAAGGTGCCTACGAGCTGCACGAGCGTCGACCACCAGTCAATTCGTCGCGGCTCTAACGTGAACAGGCGAAATCTCTGTCGAAAATTGGCTCCTGGAGGGCTCTGGTCGACGTTTACGACCTCCAAGTATTGTAGGAACGCTGCGCTCGTAAACCACAGAGAGCCAACAAAAAAGGTAATTCCATCGGCCTCGCTACCGACAGCGGAGAGATATCCAGGCACCGCGCCAAGTGCGAAGCACGTTGCGCCAACGGCAAAGAGGATGCCAATCCACCAGCCAATCGCGTTTGGCGCCCACCACGTTGAGCCGCGACCGGCGTTTAGGCGCGAGTGACGCTTGCGGAGCGCCCGTGGCGTCAACGTGACGATGCCGTTCCCCGGCTGCTTGAAGCTCGCGCGCGTCATAGACGACCCACACCCGCCAGCAGATTTGCGCGACTGGAGGGCTGCACAATCGAATCTGAGAGATTCTCGGGCCCAGCGAATTGCATCACCAATAGTCTTTTCGATCGGCTTGTCATATTAAGCTCGCTAAATTCTAATGCCAAAGAGCAGAGCTTTGCAAAAGCACTCTCGCAGCGTCGAATATTCTCTTAACCGTAGGTCCCTTCGAATGACCGCAATGATAACTCGGTATCCTTTCTCGCTTGCACAGAGCACAAGCCATCATCTATTTTTCAAATTGTAGATCCTTTCGAGGATATGCTGTGCTGGGCTTCCTATCCGATCGCGCTCGGTTGGTGCCCAAAATACTTTAGGAAGTAAAACGGTTTCGTTTTGTTGTCGGAAGCGGTCAAGAAGTAATTAACTAAGCCCGACCGACTTGACTGAAGAGCTCAGAAAAATCAGAATTCTAATAAAGAGGGAGCACCCCCAAAAGATTCGAACGGTTTTGAATTACAACAAAAGGCGATTTTTATGCTATCTAAAAAAGTGGATTTGAGCACGAAGAAGGAATCGGAGACAGAGCACACCACGACGTATGGCCGTCGCTATTTCGGTGAACCAGTGCCGAAATTCGTCATGCCTGACGATGGCATGCCTGCGCGCGCTGCCTACCAGCTCATTCACGATGAGCTGAACCTCGATGGGAACCCCTCCTTAAACCTTGCCAGCTTTGTCACCACGTGGATGGAGCCGGAGGCGACCCTGCTCATCGCGGAAAACCTTGACAAGAATTACGTTGACAATGATGAGTACCCTCAAACCACGGCTATACAGGAACGCGTGGTCAACATGCTCGCCCGCTTGTTCAACGCCCCAGAAGACTGCGAATCCGTTGGAACCGCGACAATAGGGTCATCAGAAGCCATTATGCTCGCCGTATTGGCGCACAAGTGGACCTGGAGAAAGCGCCGACAGGCAGAGGGAAAGCCGTGCGACAACCCGAATATCGTGATGGGGGCGGACGTCCACACGGTATGGGAGAAAAGCGCCCGCTACTTCGACGTGGAACTGAAACTGATCCCACTCCAAGAGGATACGTACATCGTCAGCGCAGATGAAGTCGCATCGGAAGTTGACGAGAACACCATGTGCGTTGCCGCGGTTCTAGGTACCACCTTCACTGGACAGATGGATCCGATCAAAGAGATAAACGACCTCCTCGTTGACATAAAGAAGACGAAAGGGTGGGACATACCCCTGCACGTCGATGGGGCAAGCGGCGCGTTTGTCGCACCGTTCGTCGATCCTGATCTCGAGTGGGACTTTCGGCTCGAACAGGTGAAATCAATCAACGCCTCGGGGCACAAATACGGCCTGGTTTACCCTGGTATTGGGTGGCTCGTGATGAAGGATAAAAACGATCTCCCTGAAGAGCTAGTATTCCGTATAACCTATCTAGGAGGGGAGATGACGAACTACTCCCTCAACTTCTCTAAGAATAGCAGTCCTATTATCGCCCAATACTATAACTTCATACGGCTGGGCAGAAGCGGGTATGCTGATATTATGACGAACATGATGAACAACAGCCATTACCTCGCCGAAAAGTTACGCGATACCGGCAAGTTTGAGATCATTAACAAACAAAAGACACTTCCACTTGTTGCACTTCGTCTGAAAGATGCGGCTTTCACGGTTTTCCAGCTGTCTAAAATGCTCAGGCAAAAAGGCTGGATTGTGCCTGCATACTATCTTCCCGAGAACGCCCAGGACGTCGCGGTGATGCGAATGGTCATCAAGGAGAACTTCAGCAGAGACATGGTGGAACTGCTCTTTAGCGACATCATGCAGGCGTACCACAGCCTCGAGCTGTCTGAAGCTGAGAGAGAAGAACGCGCAAAGGGCAAGAAGAATCTGAGTCTGCTATATTAAGGCTACGTCAGATCGACAATTTTTCTTATCCGCGTCTGACTTTGCTCAGGCTGTTCCGTCGTGTTGACCTCGTACGCCGCGACCCGTTCAAGAAGCGCCCGGAAGAATCTCTTGCGGAGTCTTCGCTTAAACGGCGTACTCACGAGCAAGTGTGGATTGAAGTAGTCATTACGCTCAAGGATTTCCAATGCCTGTGCCGCTGTGAGCTCGCGAACGAACTCCGGGTCACGAGCATCGCGTTTTAGAATAATCAGTTTTCTCAGCGTGGTCAGGGGCAGGATGCGTCCTTTTCCGATCGCCAGTCGGAGATCGACGACAGCTCGGCCTTCGCCATCCAACTCCGCCCGTTCAACGAGCCAGTTAAACTCACTCCAGATCTTCGCGAGATCCGCGCGTATGTAAAAATTCTTTTCCGAGCTGTAGGCGAGTATATCTTGCCCGTAGACCCGCGCGAAGAACCAATCATCTGAAACAACGCGTACGTCCGGGCGCCTCAGCAAGCCGTAGGTGTGGGTCGTCTTTCCCGCTCCGGACTCACCGAGGATGCACACCCCCTGTCCGTTCACGTCAAGACAGGCGCCGTGTATGGAGTATATATCGTGTTCGTCTTCTAGGACGTCTCCTGCAACGCTCAATGCCAGTGACTTGATCCAGCCGTAGTAGTCGAAGTTTAAAAGGAACGCCGTCTTTGATTGAGCGTCATAATACACCGCATTCTTCTCTTCGGCCGGCTCGTTCACGACGTAAAGGCGCCCGTGTGACCGGATGTTTTGTGACATAAAATAGAAGCTCTCGCCCCAGCGCGTGGCCACGCTTTGCGTGTCGGTGAGCAGCTTAATGCAGCACCCATAAACGTCCGATTTGACCTCATACGGAGTGTGCGCACCGAAGCGATCGGCCAATTTTTCCTTACGTTGGATTGGTATCAGCTTTAACGCGTAAGACACGTCAGAGGGCTCCTATACAGGCACGACGTACGCTGCTGCGGGCCTAGCGAGCGGTTGCGTTGGGTGTGAACTCATGTTGCAGTGCCGGACAGTCAAATATCCACAATAACCTCGTTTCTCCTAAAGATGCCAGGTATGAATGGTGGGTTGTATAGAGCGACAACAAAGTTCGATTTGGGTGTTAAGCCGTTCTTTAAGAGGCACGTCCTGAGTTCCTCTGTCTTCTCGTTTGCGAGCTTCTCATGCACTCGCCCTGAGAATCGTATCGCAGCTGTTCTACGGCTTTCGATGACTTTGAATGCGATCCGTTTGTCCTGTGGCTCGGGAAGCGTTTCGAGCGTGAACTTCGATGGCATGGCGAACGAGACGCGGTACACGTGTTCTCCGGCCTGTTCTTCAGTAACGGGGGCAGTCATCGATATCTTTTCTGACGTCACCGGCGCCAGCATGGGGATTTCCTCAGATGATGATACCTGTTCCTCGGAGACGGGCGCCGTCATATGGATTGATTCCCGCTTCCTATTTCCTCCAAAAATGTAGTGAGCGAGAAGCTCAAATCCGTTGCGCAGGGCACCATCAAAGTCTGATTCCACGTCAACTTGGGCGAGGACATATGCCGAGTACGCTCGGATCTCACAACCGTCCAGCTCTTTTTCAACCTCATATTGGGGACTTTCAATTGCCATAATCGTGTGCTCCAATTAGCCGTTCTTTTGAAGTTACGCAAAGTCTGCTGTGCGCTGTGATATGTTTTGCCCTGCTTAGACACTTCAGTCCACCAGCATCGCGCTGGATGGCACGTTCACACGGTTTACGACGTTTCAACCGAGTGCCGCACTCCGCCTATTGTTCTGTCACATTTTTCGAATTTGCTTTCTTAAATGGACTTGTTTTTTACGACACGACGCCGGAGAGTAAAAAAACAAAGTTTATAGCATATATCGGAAATCATGTGCCTACTGAGCTAACGCTATTTTGGAGGTGAAAGATGATGAGCAAAAAACTCTTTTCCGCTGTTTTGGCAACGTTAGTAATTCTCTCGGTCGTCGCTGGGTCGACCGTAGCTTTCGCACAAACAGCAACGCCGACAACGAATGCGACTAAAAATGTTACTAAGGGAGCGGTTAAATCGGCAGCTGCAAGCAAAAATGTTACTGCAGGAGTGGTTAAATCGGCAGCTGCGTCGGTTGCATCGGCTGCTGCGTCGAAGGCCGCAGGATTCCTGGGCTTGCCAGGCTTTGAGGCGGTGTACGGAGTAGCGGGATTGTTGGCCGTTGCGTACTTGGTGATGCGACGTCGGAATTAACACTTTGAGTCAATACGCGAGTACAGCTGTTGCTTGGCTCGCGCTTTGTTTTTTTTGCTAATTATTTTGATTGCAGTAAAATGCGCAGCCATTTTCGCTGCAGCATTCCTCAATGAGGACGGCTCTGAGAGTCTAGCCTGTGACTGGTGCTTTCTTGCAGCCCGGCTTTACATGACAGTTGCTAATGGCGAGTCACATTCTCGAGATCCACGAGCGATATGTTAATCGTGCGACGTTGAGAAATATCCCCTGAATCGTTCGAGCCTTAAAAATGGAAATTGATGTGAACGTTAAAGCACACGACCTGCTCTGGAGGAGTATGTCTCTTGGAGCCAAGAAAGCCTACCGCGAAAGCTATGGCGTGGCGCGGGATGCGCTAGTCGATACGGAGGTACAACGCCTAATTGAAGCGGGCTATGTGGTAAAAAGCGACAACGACATCGAACTCACGCCGGCTGGGAAAGAGTTGCTCAAGAAAATGACGACAATCTGCAAGAAGTCAGAGTAGCGGCTGTTCGACGAACGCGGCCTCGACGATCGGTTTGATATCATCGATCAATCGAATCGCCTCATCTTCAGATTCGGCGCGGCGCACGTCTATCCTGCCGCTTCGATACAGCGTGAACGTGCATCCCTTATGGGAGAATCGTGCAACGCCGAGCTTCTCCGAGCATTGCGCGATGCCTTCCAAGAGCCTGCAGAGCGCTTCCATGGAGAATTTTTTTTCAAAGTGCGCCTCGATGATGAACCCCCCATCAACGCACGGCCTCAGCGTCTTGACGTTATACTTCTCACTCATCATAATCCAGTTACGGGATTCGACGTTAAAGATTGTCAGCCATCGACGAAGCGAGAACTGATCAACATATTCCGGACAAAACTACGTCGCGGTAGACTCTTTGAGTTTGAACTGCAGGCGGTATAATGCGTCAAGGCGCTCGAGCGTTTCAGCGTCGTCGGGGCCCTTATCGTCTCGTATCCGCACGATACGAGGAAATCGCAGCGCGAAGCCCGAAGCATAGTTCGGACTTTTCTGGATCTCGTTGAACTTCACTTCGAGCACGATCTGCGGTTCGAGATCCACCATACGCCCGCGCTCGCCGACGATGAGGGGTTTTATCTGCTCCGTTAGTTCTCTGAGCTGTTCATCGGAGACGCCGCCTGAGACACGCCCTACCGGCGCCCACTGCTCGTTGACCTCGTCGCGCGCGGCAAGCTCGTACGAGGTGATCCAGCCAGCTTTCCTCCCGTGGCCGTACTCCGCAGCGATGACCACAAGGTCAAGACTCTCGAGGGTCTCCTTGAGCTTCACCATTTTCCGCCCGCGAATGCCCGGGCTGTAATCGGCGTTGAGATCCTTCGCCATCAGCCCCTCGTGTCCCGCATCAATCGACTGCTTAAAGAACGCAGCTACGGCTTCGGGATCGTCAAGAATCTTGAATTCAGAGGGCGTGCATCGCTTATCGAGCGGCACCACGGTCTTCTCAAGGAGCGAGCGTCGCTCGACAAAGGGCCGGTCGACGAGACTTTCTCCTTCCAAGTAAAGGATATCAAAGGGGCGCAGCTGCATCGGGATCTGATCGCTGAGCTCTCGTACCCTGTACTTGCGTCGGATGCGGTTGAGAACGTTTTGAAACGGTATCACCTTCCCGGTAAGCCTGTCCACGGCTATCGCCTCGCAGTCGAGGATGAGCGAATCGGCGTGACCGCTCTCGTTCACCGCCGCGCGGATGTCTGGGAGCGCCTCGGTGAGATCCTCCATCTTGCGAGAGAAGAGCTTGATCTCTGGCCCGGCCTTGTGGACCTGAATTCGCGCCCCGTCATACTTCGTTTCAAACGCTGCCCGCCCCCCCATCACGTCTAACGCTTCCGTGGCGCCCGCGACGTTCTGCGCGAGCATGGGCCTGACCGGCCGCATGGGTTCGATGTTGAGCGCCTGTAACCCCGGTAGTCCCTCCGTTTTGGCGATTCGCGCGACAAGGCCGATGTCGTTGGCAAGCATCCCCGCGCGCCGCACCGCATCGGCCGGCACGCTGAAGCTCTGGGCAATGGCATCTTCAGTTACGCCTTCCTTCGAGCCAATGAGAAGGTTGCGCGTGGCAAGACTGACGATATAATACGCCTCTCGCGGCGAGGCCCTACTCAACAGACGCGAGAGCATTCGCTGCTTCTTCTGGGCTGACCCCTTTCCCGTCATCGCGGCCAGCTCTTCGAAATAGCGGTACAGGTCGGCGACAGTGAGGTCCTCCTCAAACGACGCAAGGCTCATCGCAACTTTCTTTCCGAGAAGCCGTTGCGCAGTAATGCCCAGGTGTCCCGTGTCGCGATAGCTCTCAACGACCCCCTCGCTGCTCTTGCCACTGATGTTTGCAATTACTTTGACGAGCGTCTTGCCAGCCACTCCGATATCGCGCGTGTCCCACGCCGGAAATATTCGACCGGTCAGAAATGTGCACACGATTTCGATATCGTCTTCAGAAGCTCCAGTCAAAAAACCAGCTATGATTTCAGCCTTCTTGAGCCTCGATGAGTAGGCGCTTAGTTCATCGAACAGGGAGACAAGCTCCTTGAAATACATCGCATAGTCAATACGGCCTCGAGTGCTTAATAATAGCGGCGCGCGGTGCGACAGGCTTGGCCGAATGGCCAAAGCGGAGCTTTGACTCAGTTGCGCTATTTGGTGCATACCGGTCGAGGCAAAAAAAGCCCCTGCCGCGCAAGCCAAAATTGAAACGCCAAACCCGCTAACAGCGATCGAAACCTTCGTTCATAGGAGAAGCGACGAGCACCCTCCACGTGCCCAGCGTTTAATGCGATAGCTAGCAGATGCCGCCGCCGGCTTGCGCGAACGGTGAACTGGCTCTACCGACTTCTAATTATCAGCACCGGAACCTTAGCGCCCCGCACGACCTTGTCAGCCACACTGCCGATCAGCAGACGGTCTAAACCTTTTCTCCCGTGCGATCCGATGACGATGAGGTCAATATCATGACTCCCGGCGTACGTGTCCAGTTCCTCGGCCGGGTGTCCGTCGAGCACTGCGGTAACGATCCGGTCTTCATTTACACCGCGCGAAGCCAGGTCTTTTTTGGCGTTCGCGATGATATTCTTTCCCTCAACGAGGAGGACGTCGTACATGTTTTCCCACGATGAGTCGACGGGGTAGGCGGTAAACCCAGCGATGTCGAGGACGTACGCGATGTGGACGGTCGCATCGGTCAGTCGCGCGAAATAGGCCGCGTTATCATACACGGGGGCCATCAGGTCCCCACCATCGGTTCCGATCAGGATGTTTTTGTATTCCATCGTATCACCAACGATCATACAGCTGCAGCTGCCTCTTTGACGGGCTCATAGCCTCTATCTCTCCCGCTCGGCTCGTAACGAATGGCGTCACAAGCATCCCCGCGAGTGAGATGCCCAGCGCAGTGAGAAAGATGTCGGTAAACGCCGTTGCATTAGGTAAGCGTGGGCCGGGAACGGGACCTCGTGGCGTCTGAATCGTGAGCGGCGAAAGGTATTCTGCGAGGGGACACTTGCGATAGTCGATCCTACGACACCACCAGTAGTTCTGAACCTTGTGTTCGTCGCCGTCGCCATACCCGTTTCCCTCTAGAGCACAAACTGAATAATAATGTTTATTATCGACACCATCTTAAAGCCCATGCCAACCGGAGCAAATTTGACTGGCTCACGCATTGTCTCTTAAAATTCGTCTGGACAGCTCTAACAACCGTTGCGCAGCGTATTGAGCCAAACCTCGTGCATTAGACTGATATATCATTAAATGGTATATCAGAATTTTATATAACAGCAATTGTTATATATAAAAATGGCGCATGCTTCAATAATGATCGAACGAAAACCGCCTGAGCGACACGCTCTAACCGTGTACTCGCTCTTCGCGCTTTACTTTCTGCTTACCGAAGGCCCTATGAGCGGTTACGATCTGGCGCAGCTCATCAAGGAACGCGCCCCTGGGCACTTCCGGGCGACTGCCGGCAATGTGTACCCACGTCTTCATGAACTGAAAGAGGCGGGCGACGTACGCGCTGGGGAGCCGACGGGGGGGCGCGAAAAGATCGTTTACGAGATCACCGAGCAAGGAAGGCAGACGCTCCGGAAAGGGGCGCTCGACCGGCGGCAGCGCGTCGAAAATTTGCTCAAAACGATCGATCACGTGCTGGCCATTACTGCGCCTGCAAAACCTTTTTCATAAGCACCAGCACCCACATCGCTGCCCCGTGCATAGTTCAGCGACGACTGCAGTGCGAAACGCGTCAACCTCTGCGGATGATAATCGGCGTTGGTGTGGAGGTCGGCGTTGCTGTGGGGACGGAGGTCGGCGTTGCTGTGGGGACGGAGGTCGGCGTTGCTGTGGGAAACGGTGTGGCTGTGGGGACGAACGGCGTTGGTGTGGGGACGAACGGCGTTGGTGTGGGAACGAACGGCGTTGGTGTGGGGCTCGGAGACGGCGTCGGAGTTGCTGAAGCGACCGCTATCGGTGTGGATTGAGGTCTTTGACTAAGGACGACTGCCGCCGCTACAACCAGAAGCACAGCGACGACTACGCCTATGATGATGAGTCTCCTTCCCGTGAGCGCGCCACCTAATCGTTCCACCAGTAGCGGATTCTCATCCTCGAGCGGCGGTTCGTAAGGTGGCGCGTGGGCAGGAGCAGCACGATCCGTGACGGGTTCTCCGCACATAGGGCAATATCGAAACTCGCCTGGGAGAATCAACTTACAAGAC
>Ga0209124_10000852_pt1 | contig 13741 bp, 16 predicted proteins | sample BarGraIncu01122A_FD_184502 | JGI IMG/M metagenome (GOLD analysis project Ga0209124, IMG submission 184502) | Arctic peat soil microbial communities from Barrow, Alaska - Barrow Graham LP Incubations 011-22A (SPAdes) (version 2) | ecosystem: Environmental > Terrestrial > Soil > Wetlands > Peat...
CTTTATTCATATTTTTGAATGCATCGGTTCTTTCTTCACTTTCCGGGAATACTATGATTCTCTGGAATTCTTTGGATTGTCTGATAAGGTTAAGTCTTTTCAGTGCTTCTCCAAGACATGCATTATAAAGATGCCTGCCTGCTTCTAAGCGTACCTGAATTTCGGATTCCTGTGCAGGTGTTGTTTTAAGCGGGAGTTCCAGTACGAAAGATGGAGTTTTACTCTTCATGGTATAATTGAAATCGAATATGGGCTTGCTTTGATATATTCATTATCCTAGCGGGGAGAAAGTATTATTATCTATGCAAAGGGGCAATTCATCTCCACGACTGAAGGCGGGAGCTTTCTTGCCCCTTTGAACCCGTTTTTGTAAATTCTTATTCTCAAATTTCGAGAATGGAGCTAATCCATTTATCCTCAGGAAGAGTAATGAAAATTATTGAGCCTCCTCTCCAATTAGAATTTGTATCTGCTCAATGACAGGAAAAGGTGATTCAATGAAGAAAACAGATGAGTGCGTTAAAAATAGGCTGATAAAATTTCTCCTTAAAGATAAGATTGGTATCAGGAAATCTCTTCTCAAGTTATTCTCAGAGGAGAAGAGCTGTAATACCGTTGAAATTTATAATTACCTGATAAATCAGGGTTATAATGTTAATTATAGAGCGGTCTCTTCAATGGTTGGACAGATGCACAGCCGACTTGGGATTCTGGGCTTCTATTTGACCTATGAACATAATGTATACACGCTCAAAGAAAACTATTTGAATATTGTTATTATGGTTTTGAGTCCTTTTTCAAAGCTGGATCCAATATCCAGGACAGCGACAAACATAAAGTAAAAGTCCCTCTGAACTAAGATAACAATGAAAAATAAAAAGAAGATTCTCATTATATTTGCACTTCTGCTCATGGCATTAATATTTTTATTAATATCCCCCCAGAAAAAGAGCGACAATACTGTCTGTTTTGAGGGTTCATGCATTTATGTCGAGCTTGCAACGACACCTGAAGAAATGAGAATAGGATTGATGAACCATACAAGTCTTCCTGAAAACATGGGCATGCTCTTCATTTTTAATGAAGAAAGAAGCTATAAGCTCTGGATGAAAAACACACTTATCCCTCTTGACATGATATGGCTGGATGAGAAGGGAAAAATAATCTACTTAGAAAGAAACGTCCAGCCCTGCTATGTACCTGTATGTTCTGCTTTTGGTCCTGAATCCAGTTCAAAGTATGCTCTTGAGGTAAATGGAGGATTTACAGAAATTCATAACATAAAATTAGGGGACATAGCCGGAATTTATATTAAATGATAATTTGAAAAAGGTGAAAAATATGTATTTTGAAAAAGCTGGTAAAGAGAATACCCAAAAAACGCTGCAAATTGCTAAAGAAGAGGCATTAAAGCGTGGAATAAATCATATGGTTGTTGCATCAACATTTGGAGATACAGCACTTGCTGCCTCTGAGATGTTGAGAGGCACTGGAATAAAGCTTGTGGTTGTCACGCATAATACAGGCATTAGAGAGCCAGGTCTCCAAACATTTGACCCGGAAATAAAAAATAAAATTGAGAATGTGGGCGGGAAGGTTCACACTGGGACAATGGTTTTAAGAAGTCTTGGTACTGCCATTAAAGAGAAAGGCTCTGCGTCTAATGAACAGATAGTAGCTGATACCCTGAGAATATTTGGTCAGGGAACAAAAGTTGTGATTGAGATCGTGGCTATGAGTGCGGATGCCGGATTGATCCCATTCTCAGATGTTATCGCAGTGGCTGGAACAGGCAGGGGAGCAGATACGGCTGCCGTCATTAAGGCAAATTCCTCAAATAGATTTTTTGACATTAAACTAAGGGAATATCTGGTTAAGCCGCGTGATTTTTAGATGATAATGTGAAGGAAAATTTGCTTCCTTCACCTAACCTGCTCTCTACCGTTTTCATTTTCATATCTTGTTCAATTCTTTCCACGATTCTTTCTGCAAAAAGCTGCCTTCAATATTTCCTTCCATTTCATTGAACATCTTGAAAGGAACTGTAAAGGTCATCAGATCTTTTCCCATCTGTCTAATGTTATTCCTTGCCGATATGTCCACAAGACCTATTACACCTTTTGGATTCTCTGATCTGCATTCCCTGTATGGAATGATCCCGATGGATTGACACCCTGCGGCAAAAGGGACAATGACATTATCATTGCTTTCCCGTCCATAATTCGCAAGCACTATTAAAGCAGAAAGCTGGTCTGGATTAACTAAAAATGAAACAATTGCAGGTTCTTCTATATCCAGGTCAGCTTCTTTTAACGGTTTAAATACAGCATATTTTGAAGGAATATCGACAATTGGAAGGAGGCCGACCCATTTCTTCACAAGCTCAGGAGATTTTATATAGCCTTCGCCGTGTCTGAAGTCGTCAATTAGCTTTTTTCGTGCAAAATTGTCCATCTTCTCTGCCACTGATCTCCCAGTCTCAGTATGTTCATTTCCATTGGAAAGGAAACCATAAAAACAATTGATTCCGCCCGGGAAATTTAAATACTGGTTCCCAAATCCCAATCCTACGCCTCCACCCGGGCAACCGAATGTTTCCCTATCAAATACCGCAGTCCTGCCTTTTGCTGCACTCGCTAGCATGTTCATAACGCAACCAAATCCTCCTTTTTCAAACTGGAGGGCATTCTCAGGTTTCGTATCGGTCCAGATAATGGCTACCGGATCATATTTCAAACCGATAGCTTGCGCGATCTTACTTTCCATAATTTATTTTCCTCCTCTTTGATCCGATATCAGCTTACCTCCCACGCCTGCGTTCTCGATGGGGTTCTCCTTGATATAAACCACGAAAACCTCAATCGGAAAACCATAGGCTTTTACAGCGGCTTCAGTCAATTCCTTTACCAAATTCCTTTTAATTTCTATATCGTTTATTTTCGGTCCTTCAATAGTTATAGTTGGCATTATTCCACATCCTATATTTAATTTAATATTTTTTCAATTATTTCTTATTAATTTACCTCTCGCAAGCGATGCAAAAACCCCTGCAAAACATAAAACACCAAAAACGGTGAACGCTATATTCACGCTTTTCAGGAAAGGGGGATAATACTCAGGCGTAATCTCCACTTTTCCTATAAATACTGCGAATATGATCATTGCAATGCCCATGCTGAGCATCTGTCCTACAAGCCGCATCGTGCCCAGAGTAGCAGAAGCTATGCCGTAGAATCTCTTTTCAACAGAACTCATGACCGCATTCGTATTGGGACTGGAGAAAAGTGCAAATCCAAAACCGACAAGGATCAAACAGAATATTATGAACCCCACAGTGGTTTTTTCATCAAGAAAAGCGAAAAGGAAAAGACCCACCGCAGTAATAGCCATTCCCACAGAGGCAATTATTCCTGGTTCGATCCTGTCCGAAAGCCTCCCTGCAAGGGGTGAAAAAACAACCATCACAATTGGCTGGGCTACAAGGATCAAGCCCGCATCCTGCGGACTGATGCCCTTGATATACTGCAGGTAAAGGCTTAAAAAGAACGCTACTGCAAACGTTGCGCTGTAATTTATAAGAGCTGCCAGAACAGATAACGTGAAGACCTTATTTCCTCTAAAGAGGTTCATATCAAGAACAGGTGCTTTTATCTTCAGCTCCCAACTGATGAAGATCACAATTCCTATGATGCCCAGCAGGATCAGCCCGAACCCGAGTATCTCCGGCAGCAGGGAAAAGCCATACATCAGCGCTGCAAGTGAAAGGCAATAAACTGCAGAACCAGTTACATCTAACTTCTCTCCCCTGGCATCAGCCCACTCCCCTTTTACTTTCCAGAGAGTTAAAACGATTATTATAAGTTCAAGGGGAAGGTACGAAAGAAAAATACTCCTCCAGCCGAAATGCTGGACCAGGAACCCGCTTACCACAGGGCCAAGAGAAAGACCGGAATAAACCCCGGCAACTGTTATTCCCAGCGCTTTTCCCCTTTCCCCGGGAGGATATACTGAGGTCAGGATCGCAATTCCCGTACCGAATATCATCGCCGCGCCGATACCCTGCAAAAACCGAAGAAGAATAAACTCAGTTTCGTTGAATGAAAAAGCCAGAAGGAGAGAAGCAATAATATCAATGATTATTCCATATTTGAATATCTTCTTCCTGCCGTATATGTCCGCTATTCTCCCGAACGGGACGAGGAACATGGCAGCGGCCAAAAGATATGATGTAGATATCCAGCTTAACAGGACAGCATCCATTGCAAATTCTTTGCTGATCGAAGGAAGCCCGATGAACACTGAGGAGCCCATAAATGGCGCAAGAAAAGAACTCAATGTTGTGATCAACAACACAATTTTTTTGTTTACAGCCTCATTCATATCTCCTATTATTTATAATGAATTCATTCTCTATTATTCTCTTTCCCTCTTAACGCTGATGCAATAATCGCAGGGACGGTGATGATCGAAGACAGAATAAATGCCCTGGTTATACCGGCTGTAAAGGCTTCCTGCACAGACACAGGCATGTTTGCGCCGCCTACGACAAACATGTTCATCATCTCATTAATAGGGATTGTTCCCATAATCAAAGGGAAAGCTATTCCCATGCTCAGGACCATGCCGGCGCTGTTGAAAAACGCCCTCATGGATGAGGCGACCCCGCGCCGCTGCGGGGATACCGATGACATAATGGCGCTGGTGTTCGGAGCCTGGAACAGCCCTGAACCGAAACTGTTGATGAACATCCATACCGCAAGTATCCAGTAAGGAGTATTGTAATGCATTGTCGTAAGACCCAGGAGACCTACCAGAGATATGATCAATCCGACCGTGCTTATAACCCTGGAGCCATATTTATCCGATAGCACCCCGCCTATCGGGCCTGTAATCGCAAGACCGATGGCAAGGGGGGTTATGAGAATACTTGCCCAGAGCGGGTCAAAACCTCTTGGTCCCTGGAAGAAAAGAATGAGAAGTATCATTACTGCTCCCCTGGCTATGGAATTCAGGAGATTACTTAGCTGCCCGTATGAGAAAATTTTTATTTTGAAGAGGTTTAAGTCCATCAACGGATAGGCCGTTGTCCTTTCAACTCGCAGGAAGGCGGTAAAACTCACGATCGCGATAAAAAGGCAGAGAAGCATCGCAGGTGATGTCAGTCCGACGATGAATCCCGCTGTGAGATAGATCATAGATGAGAGAAAAGCGATAGTAAATAAGACCATCCCTTTAAGGTCGAATGTTTCACCTTTTGGCAGCACTGCAACCTCTTTTAGTTTGAGGTGCGCCCATATTGTGACAACTATTCCTATAGGGACATTAAAAAAGAAGTTCAGCCGCCAGTCTATCAATGTCAGGAAACCTCCCAGTATCGGACCCACAACAAAGGCTGCTGCCATTACCATGCTGAGAATTCCCATTGCTTTTCCAAGTTCATTCCGTTTGAAGGCATCAGTTACTATTATGGTGCCGTTAGCCACGAGCATCGACCCTCCCACTGCCTGCAAAACTCGAAAAGCGATAAGTTGATTTATGTTAGCTGCAAAACCGCACAGCAATGAACCTATTGTAAAAATGGCCAGACCATAAACGTATAATTTCTTTCGCCCGTAGATATCTGCAAGCCTACCCCATGCTGGTGCGAGTATCGTGATGAGAAGAGTGTAACTGATCAGCACCCACATTATACCGAATAGGTCTGTGTTCAGTTTCACCATCATAGTGGGGAGAGCGATTATCAGGGTGCTGGCATTGAGGATCCCGACAAGCATTCCAAGTGATGCTACGGAGAGGGCTGTCCATTTATAGCCATCAGGTGTTTTATTTTGTTCGATATTTACAACCATTTTAATTTCCTTAATAAAAAACCGCAAAAGGTACTAATGTATCCAAAATATTTCTGGCTCGCGTTTTTCGGGTGTTGGAGGCATTGTCTTTGGATATCCGAAGATGAGCGGTGCTACTATTTTATAATTCCGGGGTATCTTGAGTTCTTCCATGAGTTCTTCACTTTGTTGGATAACAGCGGCGCCGCCTATCCAGCAGCTTCCAATTCCAAGCGATTGGGCTGCAAGCATCATGTTCTCTGCGCACATCGAGCAATCGTAATCAGTAAGTGCGTTGTTTTTAGTGCCGATAACAAGGATAAGAACTGGAGCATTGTAGAACAGATTGAAATTTTTATCCTGCACTCTTTTCAGGAAATTCACCGCTCCGGCATCATTTCTTCCTTCAAGGTTTTTTATCAGAATGGGTTGTGCGTAATTTGAGAGCATTTTCAGCACCTCCTTATTCTGCACGACCACGAAGCACCATGGCTGAAGATTTAGCCCGGTGGGTGCGTACCTGCCAGCATCAATAATTTTTCTGAGCGTTTGTTCATACAACGGTGTTTCGAGATAATCCCTGATACTGCGCCTAGTCTGTATATTCTCTATCACAGGATTTTCATCAACCATCATAATTTTCCTCCATTTTGAATCTTACCTGCAACTTCTACCACGCGCAGGCCAACATGCCTTGCCATCGCAAGACCAATCTCATCATTCAGTGCATCACCTTTCATTCCGGCTTTGGCACTTCCACCCAAACCGTAGTTATTGCCTACCACTATCATGTTCTGCATAAGCATCCACTGGTGTATGTGGTTTATGGTGAAAAGTTGTCCTCCATCCCTGCCTCCACCCACTGCTATGGCACCTCCGACTTTGTTTTTCAACATGAACTCAGGTCCACCAGGAATGCCGGGTCTGTCTGCAGGCATTCCTTTTGCATATCGAAGTATTACGCTTCTGTCAAAAAGAGCCTTGAGCTGGGCTGTTATAGAGAGGAAATATACGGGTGAACCCACGATTATTCCATCTGCCTCTTTCATAGATTCATATATTTCGGGCATATCATCGTTTTTTATAACGCACATTCCTTTAGATTTTTCAGTACGGCATGTCCCGCAGCCGTTGCATGGTTTGATTTTTTTGCCGGATATGGCGATAAAATCTTGTTCGGCACCCATCTCAGAAGCCGCTTTTAGTGCTTCCTGTACCAGTATGTCGGTATTTCCTTTTGCTCTTGGGCTGCCTGATATTCCTAATATTTTCATAATTTAACTCCTTTTACGATAAATTCTTATAATAAATAGTGTAATACAATACTTAACCTAAATACTTAATACTTTGTGCGAATTTTTCGCATAAAGGGGAAAGCGGTTATATGGCAAAAATGTTGACTTCTAATGAAGAATTTGATTTTGAAACTGCAAGAGATCATGCAAGCAAACTTGTACTGCTGGCCAGCGCCCAGAAAGCAGGAATATTAAGGGCTCTCGCTGAAGAAAAAGACATAGCATCACTGAAGCGCATTCTCAATGCTGATGAAAGAGCTCTTTTCATAATACTTGAGGCGCTTTGCAGTCTTGAATACGCTCATAAGAGACTGGACAAGTATGCCTTAACTGAGAAAGGGCGAGCCCATTTCATCGAGCAAGGCAAGGATTATGTGGGGGGGTCTCTTCCCCATTTTCTCCATATAATGGAAGCATGGATCAAGCTTCCCGGAATAATCAGGGAAGCAAAGCCTGAACAGGAAGAGAATGATGTGGCAGCCTTCATGAACGCCATGGCATCAAAACCAGATGAGGCTGTAGATGAAACCGTTAACTATTGCCTTAAAAGAAAGAAGAATGCAAAAAGCGTGCTTGATCTGGGGGGCGGGCCCGGGAAGTACTCAAAAGCCTTTGTAAATAGAGGCTTGAATGCGGTCCTCTATGATTTGCCTGATACCATCGATTATGTGAAAACTCAGTTCGGCCTGGAGAATCTCAAGAATCTGACCCTGAAAAAGGGGGATTTTACGGATGAATTCGTGAAAGAATTTGCCAGTGAGTCATTCGACATTGTTTTCATGGGAAATATCTGCCATATGTATTCAGAAAAAGAAAACAGGAAACTTATAGGACGCGCCAGTAATATTTTGAGAAGTAATGGAATGATAGCCATCGAGGATTTCGTTCGCGGACGAAGCCCTATGGCAGAGATGTTCGCTGTGAATATGCTGGCAAACACCAAAGGTGGAAATACGTATACTGAGGCGCAGTACAGGGAATGGCTCAAAGATGCCGGGTTTCACAATATTGAAGTAATCGACCTTGCCGGGAAGAGGAGCCAGCTCATTACAGCTTTTTTGGAGTAATGTATGGACGAGACTGATAAGAAGATAATTGAATTGTTACAGCAGGATGGAAGATTAGACGATGTGGAAATAGCCCGAAGGACAGGGATCTCCCATGATACGGTTAAGCGCAGAAGGAAAAAACTCGAAGATGCAGACTACATCAAAATCCAGGCTAATATCAATCCTTGCAAGTTCGGATATACGAATGTTTTTTTCATGGGAATATCCCTTATACCAGGCACGGATTCCAGGAAGATAGCAGAAAAGCTGACTTGCATGAAAGAGTTCTTTTTTGTTTCACTTTCGTTGGGCCCTACACACGCTATAGTTGCTGCATGCTTTGCCAGGGAACAGATCGCTCTTAATAAAATAGTTGAAGAACTGAGAACCTGGAAAGAAATAGAAAAGATCGAGACCAATATCATTTACGAAGTCTTGAAATCCGGATACCACGATATTCCTGTCATAAACCTTTAAGGATCCAACCTGCATATGACCATTGCAATTGAAGTTAAAGGACTTGTTAAGGTTTATGATGGTAAGGTCAGAGCTTTAGACGGTGTTGATCTAAAGGTCAAAACTGGAAATATATTTGCCCTTTTGGGTCCGAATGGATCAGGCAAAACTACATTGATGCGGATCTTAACAACTCAATTTAAACCTACATCTGGTGAAGCATCTATTTTCGGATTCGATGTTGTAAAGAGGGATTCGCAAATCCGGAAGATTATCAGCTACGTTCCTCAAGAGATGAGTGTCTGGACTGATATTAGCGGTTTTGAAAATATTCTCATATATTCCAAGATTTATGGGCTATCTTCCGGTGACAGGAAGAATGTTATCTGGGATGCACTTGAAGGGATGGGCCTGGATGAGGTTGCGGACAACCTTGTTAAAACATACTCCGGGGGCATGATAAGAAGGCTTGAGATGGCAATCGCCATGATAATTAAACCAAGGATCTTGTTTCTTGATGAACCTACATTAGGTCTTGATCCTTCGGCCAGAAAGGCTGTCTGGGAAAAGCTAATAACTTTTAAGAAGGAATACAATACAACAGTATTTTTTAACACACATTACATGGATGAGGCTGATCTTTACTCTGATGAGATAGCAATAATTAACAGAGGAAAGATCGTCATGTCCGGCACAGCTGATGAACTTAAACATTCCCTCAGGAAAGAGGTCATTAAATTCGTTCTAAATATCGATATTGTTGATAAAAATGTTTTAAACATGATCAGAAATTTAGATTTTGTTGACGATCTTTTCATGAATGGGTCTGAACTAAGTATAATTGTTGAGGATGCAGAGACTGCGTTGCCTGTTTTAATAGAGGTCCTGAGGAACGAAGACATATCTGTTCATAAAATATCTATGACAAGACCTACTTTAGATGATGTCTTCTTAAAATATGCAGGGACTATTTCTTTGGAGCGAGGCGATATTCGCGATATCAAGCAGGGAGCATGAACGGGAAGGGATAGATTTGACAATGAAGGATTCAATAAGGGAAATGTTTGCTATGATAGAACTTGAGCTGCGCAGGCTCAGTCATGATAGAACCGAATTATATACCAGGGCAATACAACCGATTTTATGGTTAGGTGTTTATGGAACTGTCATGAGTCACGTTAAGGCCATACCTACTGATGGGATACCATACCTTGATTATATCACACCGGGGGTGTTGCTGCAATCTACAATATTTGTATCGGTCTTTTATGGTTTGACCATTGTGTGGGAAAGAGAGACCGGTATTTTGAAGAAACTTCTTGTGGCCCCAGCTTCCAGATATGCTACTGTTATAGGAAGATCAATAGCTTCAGGTGTCAGGGCGATTTTCCAGGTTCTCATAATTATACCGGTGGCGTTGCTTATTGGAGTTAATTTTCTGTTTAATCCATTCTACTTCATAATGGCAATTTTAATAATATTCTTTGTTTCAGGCGGGTTTGCTGCCATATCTATACTTATAGCATCAATAATGAAAACCAGAGAGAGGTTCATGGGCATAGGCCAGGCACTTATCATGCCGCTTTTCTTTGTCAGCAATTCATTATATCCGATCAAGTTGATGCCTCCGATCTTACAATACTTCGCTTTTTTTAATCCTTTGACTTATGCGGTGGATGCTGTGAGAGGACTGATGATCAGCGGAGACATTTCAAACCTTCTGACTGATATTGTTGCCATTGCGATTTTCGATGTAATAATGTTTGCAGCAGCTTCGGTAAGCTTCAGGAAAATAATAGAATAACTAAATGACTTATAGTTATATCTCTATTTTTGAGAATAGATAGCTTCCGATCACAAGGAACAACGCTGTAACACCTGTTAGCACCGCAAGATCTATACCGAAGCCAAAGTGCATTTGACCTCCAAGAGCGCCTCTTAACCCATCAACTCCGTAAGTAAGTGGGTTCACGCTTGCTGCAATGAAGATCGAACCGGGAAGTCCTTCAAGCGGGAACAGGGCTCCTGAAAGGAAAAAGATGGGCATCACAAGGAAATTCATGATCATCTGAAACCCCTGCATATCTTCAAGGAGCGATGCTATCGCCGTACCCATTGCGGTAAAAAGGAGAGCTGTCAGTACCGTTATCAGGAAAGCAACGGGCAGGAACGCCAGACTTGTGGGCCGAAATCCTGCGGCGATGGATATAAAAAACACAATAATCCCCTGAATTGTCGCCACGGTCGCGCCGCCAAGCGTTCTTCCTATCATTATATTAAGCCGCGATACAGGAGCGACCAGGGTCTCTTTCAGGAATCCGAACTGCTTATCCCATATGATCTCAATCCCTGAAAAAATAGCAGTAAAAAGAATGGTCATGGCAATAACCCCGGGAGCCAGGAATTCGAGGTAATTTCCCTGCCCAGCTTTCTGGAATACTGGACCGAATCCATATCCCAGTGCGAGGAGAAATAGAAGTGGTTGTCCGAGTGATCCTATCATCCTTGAACGTGAACGGATATATCGCTTGAGCTGTCTTAGCCAGAGTATGTAAATTGTTCGTCTCATTATCTACTTCCACAACTTGCGGTTCATCCGCATTTCATCAATGCTTCCTGATTCTTCCTCGCGAATTTTTTTTCCCGTAAGGGATAAAAAAGCGTCTTCAAGCGTCTTTGCCCCCGTCTTTTCCTTCAATTCTTCCGGACTGCCTTCTGCTACTATCTTTCCATGGTCAATAATTGCCACCCGGTCTGCAACCCGCTCAGCCTCGTCCATATAATGTGTGGTGAAAAATACAGTAATACCGGCAGTGCCATTTAATTCTTTCAAATATTTCCAGATGTGGTTGCGAGTCTGTGGATCAAGACCAATGGTCGGTTCATCCATGAATAATACTTCAGGTGTATGCAAGAGCCCTCGTGCGATCTCAAGCCTGCGCTTCATCCCTCCGGAGAAGTGTTTAACGATATCATTTTTCCTGTCCCAGAGTTCCACGAAATTAAGCATCTCTTCGATCTTTTTCTTCAAGATCTTATCAGGCACTTTGTATAATACACCATGGAATTCCATGTTTTCGTAAGCAGTAAGCTCATCATCCAGGCTTGGGTCCTGGAACACTATGCCAAAAGAACGCCTTACTGCATTCTGGTTTGTCATCGGATCAAAGCCGTTTACCTGCATTGTTCCTGTTGTTGGGCGAAGAAGCGTGGTTAGCATCTTTATTGTTGTTGTTTTTCCTGCACCGTTAGGCCCAAGGAAAGCAAAAGTCTCACCACGTTTTACTGAGAAGGAAATATTATCTACTGCAGTAAAATCGCCGAATTTCTTTGTTAGATTTCGCACATCTATCGAGTAATTATCCGTTCTATCTTTTTGCTGCATATTATTCTCTTCAATATTGGATAAATTAATATAAGATATAGAAACCTACGATAGTTTTCTAATATATTTAATAGTGTGTGCGAATTTTTCGCAAAAACAGGTTATAAACTGAAATATTCCAATCACATGGAATACTTCCGGATGTCATCGATATTTTCAAAAATTTCGACTTTTATACGACATTTGCCTCTATATACTCCTGGCATCTATTATTTCTGTTACCTGCCTTGTTATAGTCTAATCGGCTTTATCTCGTTTTTTCAATATATTGCACCAATATATTGTTCTCCTTCGGCAGAAGTAACAGGCTCTTCCAAGAAGAGGTATCCAGCTTCAGGTGATCATCGGGACTTTGTTCCCAGGTCTCATTTTTTATTCTTTCCTGGATATGCAGAGGCTGAACCGATATCTGATGTCACCCACATCTTTGACATCTTAATACATGTGGCTGCATACATTTTAGCCATGATCTTTACGGGCTCCATGACCTCTTTCATAGGTCCCCCAATTGCGGGCATGTCCTCAAAAAAGCTATCAAAAGCTTTTTCATACATCTTTATCCAGAGATTATTAAATTCTTTTAACACCTCTGGATCAGAGGTTTGTGTGGATATCTCCTTAGCTTTTTCTGATATTTTTTCAAGTGCTTTTATCCAGGATTTGTACATGCCCAGATAAATGTTAGTACTCTCCACAAAATTCCTGAACATTTCACCCGTCGGCTGCACTGACTTGACATATTTGCCATATGACTCATTATTTGTATCCATCCATAAGGTATAAAATTCCTTATATGTTTCAGGGCCTGCATCCCCCCTGGATATCTGTGCCATTTTCCCGGAAAGTTTCATCATAGATTCATTCAAAGGTTTGCAAAGCTTTTCATATGATATCTTCCATAGTTTTGACATCTGCAAAAAGCTCTCTAAATAGATATCTGGCATTGCCATATAATTTCCAAATATCTCTTTTGTGAATTCTTGCGCAGGCAGCTCCATGAGCTCATCGAATATTTTTTCATATGTCTTAATCCACATTTCATGGCATTCTTTATATTTTGCCGGATCTGGTTCGCCCTGGAGTATCTCTTTTGTCTTCCGCGAATTCTCTTCTAACTGCGCCATCCACGATTTGAAGATTTTATTGGATTCCTCTGCGCTTGATAGGAGTTTTTCAAGTGTCTCTTTATTTGACTCCAGTGTTGGTATCGGATAAAATTTTCCAAATGAATTCTGGTATGTTCTAATCCATTCATCATAGAAATCCCTGTATTTCTGTGGTGTCGCTTCTTTTGAGAGAAGAGCCATCTTTTCAAACATATCTCCTGTGGATTCTATCCAGGGTTTGTATAGTTTTAAATAGGAATCCTCCCACATTTTTGAAAATGCTGTATAATTGTCAGCCAATCTCTTATCTGAGCTATCTTCTTTTAATTCTTCTTTTTTTCCTTCACTTTTCTTGACCATATTATATCACTCTATTTATTTTACATACATTGAACCCTCTCCACGCCTGAAGGCGGGAGATTCCAGAGTTCATATAACCTCTCTGTGGCTCTCATCTTCACAGATTACATCATCCACAGCCTCAGTTATAGTTGCTTCTGATTGAACGGACGATCCGCTCTGTCTCTGGTATTCCAGACCAAAGCTAGCAGGGCTTTTCCCACTATTCGCAGATTGGTATGCCCTTGATACCGCCTCGCTCAGGACCGGTTCCAGACCTGGC
>Ga0209124_10000857_pt1 | contig 13660 bp, 6 predicted proteins | sample BarGraIncu01122A_FD_184502 | JGI IMG/M metagenome (GOLD analysis project Ga0209124, IMG submission 184502) | Arctic peat soil microbial communities from Barrow, Alaska - Barrow Graham LP Incubations 011-22A (SPAdes) (version 2) | ecosystem: Environmental > Terrestrial > Soil > Wetlands > Peat...
TGGTGGGTAAATCAAAACCGGCAACCGGTGCCTTACTTGAGTTTATATCTTTCTTCACGCCACCACCATTTTGATAGTATTTGGCACAATAGTCGGCATTAGCTCCACCTGAGTAAATTCCTTTACTGTAAAGTGTTTCCTCTATCAAGAATGTACTTTTATCTCCACTACAAGAAACAGTCTCATATTTGTGAGTTAATATTGGATGGTTCATCAACTCAGCATGTGTCAATTCCAGTGGGGTAGTTCCATCCCCAAAAGTAATCTTGTAGATAGACCCATAATAATTTCTACCGATCCCATCGTCATTTGTTTGAACCGTAAATGTGACATCTTGCCCTACACAAACATTCTCGTTGGTGGAGTTTGACAAACTGGTACCATTACCATGAAATAAAAATACGACACTCGATACTGTCGATACAGTTCCATTTGTTTTCTCTATCTCAAACACATAGGTACCAATCCCGAGGGTAGTAGGTATTGAAAAGGTCGCATCAGTTCGTACTATATCAACTGTAGTCTCTTTTAAAACATCAATCAGTTTTACATTATAGGTATATGAACTTTCGTAACCACAAATAGTAAGCATTCTATTTACAGCCGGATTAATTCCATCCGAAGTACTACCAACAGTAGCAGTGGCACTTCTCGTCAACGATCCAAAAGTATAGTTTGAACCGGAACAATCCATACAATTAAAGAAATTGGAATTGGAAGGCAGAGTTGAACTAGTAGAAGGTACCGCCCCAATACTTGGATTTGCACTAACAAGAAAAGGAGCCGTTTCCAAAATTACCACTGGATCGGTACTTCTGACTCTTAACATGTAGGTACCACCAGCTAAAGAAGCCGGCAAAACTCCATTGATAACAGGAGTATAAAATTCGGTCAGTGTCTTAAGAACCGTGGGAGCAGTCCACGTTCCACCAGCATCCGATAGTTCTAGTACAAATTGGTTACCCAATGTAAAAGCATTGGTTGGATTTATGATAACAGACACTCCTGAACCAGCTGTATAGGTAGCTGTACTGTTAAATCGAACAAGAGGAATAGTAGTTTGCGCTTGAAGGAAAGAAAAGAAAGAAAAAACAAAAAAAAGTAGTAGAAAGAATCTGTTCTTATATAAAATAGTATTGGTCAATCCCATTGCGTTTGCAAATTTATTAAAAAATGGCAGAGAGAAAAATAAGTAAACCAACATGACACAAATTGAAGGATAAAAATCAGACAGATATTATCACATGGTTTTCTTCAGCTCCGAAACTGTATAATTTCGTTTTTGCAGCATCGTTCATATATAAAAGCAGACTTTTACATTAATAAAAAACGCAAAAACGGAGTAATCTAAAACTTTAAATCAACCTAACAAAAGGTTATTAATCATCTAGAATATATGTAAAATTACTATTATTTTCAATAAAACCATTTATAAATTCCGCCACACACCGTTAATAAAAAGACTATTTGAGAAGTTTACACAATCGACTACGGACATCAAATTTTATTGCCACAAGGCCTATAAATTATACTAATCATCAAAAATGGATATGCCACGAGCAAGTGGAACAATAGCGACATTTTCGTCTGAGAAGAAGATTTTCGGAAACGAAATACAGAGAAATAATAATCTATTTTAATGTGAGTTCGATATAATAATTGAATGTGAATTACCGATAAACAATGCTGCTAACTGAGTTCAAAAAAAGGGGCGTCCCTTTTATCGAAATGTACGCCCCGTTTCCTCAAAAGGAGCTTCCATTTTCAATAATGCATTTGCCTATCATTCATAAATAAAAAAGCACAGGGCTGATTCTAAAAAGAATCAGCCCTGTGCTTCATAAATCAGTTATTGTATCGTTTTAATATCAATAATCACACATAACGCAACCTGAATTTCTTCGTGGTCTATAAATAATCATTATCTCGTTCGTTCCTACAGAACTTCGCCCTATTCCTCCAATATTATAATCGTAGCTATAACTCAAGTGCAATGTATTACTTAAATCTATTCCAACTAACGCTCCTATTTCTTTTCGCGTTCTGTAAAAGGCACCTAACTGAAATCTATTTGTTTCCTTAGAAGCATTAAAATAGCTCATCACGTTTACTTCCATTTGGTACAAATTTCCATATTGCACACCCAAAATACCGGCACCCATATTGATGAAATTCTTTGTATTCTGACGATAAGTTCCATAAATCAGGTTCGTGCTCGAAAATTGATTGTTTACATTGTTGAACAACGAAAGCAGATTCTGACTTGCAGCGCCAAATCGCCATCTCTCGGAAGCCAACTCCACACCAAGATCAGAATTGAAATTACTTTCATTTATCAATTTACTAAAGGCTGTGGGGTCGTAAGCTGTTGGAAGAACCATTTTGGTTACGTCGTAGCTTAGACTCTGAAAACTAGCAGCAATTCCCATATGTAATCTCCAATCTTTGTTCAGCCACATAGCATAAGCGTAAGTAAGATCGATATCGGTTGCCGAAGTATATCCGGCTTTATCTTGCGTAACTTTCACCCCAACCTGCGACTTATATTTTTTGACATATGTAGTAGCTGTTGCAAAAAAGGTCATTGGTGCTCCCGGAAAGTTCAGCCACTGCTTGCGGCCCGACATCGAAAACTCAGCCATACAATTGTCAGTAACCGAAGCGGGACTCAGGTAATAGGTACTTTCAGTCCAATTGTTGATTCTTATATTTGATTGCGCAGACAAACCGAGGCTCGTAAGAATAAATGCTATAATGGTTAAGTTCTTTTTCATATTTCCTCAATTATCGAACAACCATTACGTAACCATCCTTAAACTTCGCACCGGTCTCTGTAACATAATCCATCACATAATAATAGGTATCTTTCGACACAAACTGTCCCTTGTATTTTCCATCCCAGCCTTTATCACCTTCATAAACAAGAATCCCGTTTCGGTTATACACTTTCAGGTTCCATCCCGGCATAAATACATCATTAATACCATCTCCATTGGGCGTAAAAGTATTGGCCAATGAATTATTCACCACCCACATTCGTTTGGTAGCCGTTTCGGTACAACCGTATGGATTCGTCACACTTAATTTTATCTCAATAGCTCCATCCTTTACAATATTGTATGCATGTGTTATAGGATTACCATTGCCAAATGTTCCATCTCCAAAATCCCATGAATACTGCGAAGGCGTTGTTTGCTGCGTCCACATAGTCAATGGGTTTCCGTCTAATGTCAATTCATTTCTATCCGTCTGAATGATATAATTAAACATATCGGTAAGCACTGTAAAATTCAAAGTATCCTTGCAACCGTTGGGAGATGTACAGATTACACTGTAGTTTCCTTGTTGTTTAATCACAAGACTATCATTAGTGCTATAGTTGCTCCATAATTTAGTAAAGGTACCACCTATTACTCTTTGAGTAACAGAATCGCCTTCGCAGAGCCGAACGGTATTCCCTAAAGACAAACGAGCCAAAGGTTCAACCACTACAGTCCTTCTGTAAACAATAGCCGGGCATGCGGCACTCGACATGGTCAACATCACATTATACGTTCCTGGGTTAGCATAAGAATGTTGCACCTTTTGATTGTTCGAAGTTGTTCCATCTCCAAAATCCCAATTATAACTATAGAACTGACCGGTGGCATTTGGATCAATAGCCGTAAATTCCCACATAAAACGTCTGCAATCCATCAACACACTTTGCAACTCAGGTTTCACCACGGTCAGATTATAGGTATAATCCGCCTGACAGCCTTTCGCATCCACTACATGAAGATTTACTGATCCACTTTGTCTCGTAGTCATTATTTCATTCAACGCACCACTGGCATCACCTCTCGACCATGTAAGCAAGTAAGGAGCAAAACCTCCAGTAACCGTTGCCACCGATCGTTTGTAGGCAGTTTGAGAAGCGCAGTCAAATTCATCCGTAAAATTCACATTTATAGTAATGGGTAACGGTTGGATAATGGTAAATGCTAAGGGGAATGGACACCCATTTGCATCCGTCACAGTAACTGTATAATTGCCGGCAGGAACATTTACCAGATCCTGAGTAGTGGCTGTATTCGACCATGCATAAGTATAAGGCGGTGTACCTCCCGAAGGTGTAATATCTATGGTTCCTATGGTTGGATTTACACAATCATATACCTGAGAAACAATTGATGTTACCACCAAAGGCGCAGCAGGTTGAGTAATGGTAAAAGCTGAAGTTTTGGGAATACAGATATTCGGATCCGAAACCGTAACTACATACACCCCGGGACTTAAACCTACCAAATGGCCGGTATTACCCGGATAAGGGTTTCCGTTCCATGTCCATGAATAAGTAGTAGCTGAACCACCGGTGGCTACCATATCTATTTCACCATTGGCATCTCCAAAACACTTTATATCTTTCTTGAAATTTGTAGTGAGCGTTACGTCAGTTGGTTCGGTGATAGTATAAGTTGCAGATTGCTTACATCCGATGACATCAGTTACTTCTAGGGTATAGCCACCAGGGGATATTCCTGTTATCGTATTTGTATTAATTGCCGTAAATCCGGTTGTACTAGTCCATTTTGTACTATATGATCCAGTACCACCGGTCATTGTCACAACTATGCTGGCATCATTTTTACCAAAACAACTTCGGGAGGTAACAACAGGGAAAATAACAATAGCAGGATGAACAGTTACAGTTATAGTAAATGTACTTAAACTACACCCACCTGGTGCAGTTGGAGTAACAGTATAGACAACTGTAGAAGTGGTCGTGTTATCGTTCGTCAACATTTGAGTAATTGAACTCACAGGGCTCGGTTGATTCGATTCACCTGTTACCGAACCTAAAGGAGTTGAGACTGTCCATGTATAAGTCGTACCATTAGGTACAATATCTGGTAATACGTCAGAAGGAGCAACTGTAAATATCTCACCACTACAAATAGTTCGTGTAACATTGGCTATTTGGGGATAATCATTGACAGTGATTCGAGCTACATTTGAATATATGCTCTTACATGTACCTAACGTAAATGATATTTTACAAAAATAATAAATTGGCGCACCAACTATACTCGGTGGTGTAAATGTATTTGAAGTTTGAGCAGGCACTATAGGAGCTCCACTCGATATAAGTGAATTAGGACTACTATACCATTCATATGAAACACTACCCGCCCCTCCGGTTGTTGTCGCATCCAACGGCATTATCGGATCCGATTTACAATATATAGTACTAACCAATGGAGTGACAAGCGTTGGAGCAAGTACAACATCTACTCTAGCAGTATTACTGGTCACACCACAACCACCCGGTTGCGTCACTTCACAATAATAGTACATTGTACCAGATACTTTGGTGGAAGGGTCAAAAGTTTGACCATTGCCATTTGTAGTAATTGCTATCCCACCTGTATTGTTATTATTCACATTACTATACCATTGATAATTATACAACGCCCCAATTCCTCCACTAGCAGTTATATTTAGTGTGGTCGGTGTTTCATATTGGCAAACAATTTGAGAAATTTGCGGCTGAGCACTGATTGTTGGATCAGCAACAACTACTATTTCAGCAGGGTCACTTGTTATCGAGCCACACCCACTACCAGGAAAACTTATCACAACATAGTAATAGTAAGTACCAGTAGCAGTATAAGCTGGTGGAGTGTAAGTAGCGCCATTTGATGCAGCAGGAATAACCGTACCTCCAACTTTAGAATAGGTAGTATTAATATACCATTGATAAGTCGGTATCCCAGCACCGCCGGCATAAACAACCGACAATGCAGACGAAATTGTTCCTCCTACGCAAATAGTCTGCGTTAGTTTAGGCTGTGTCGAAATGGCAGGCATAGCATTGACATTTACGGTCGCCGTATTCGAAGTAATGGTGGTACATACTCCGGGTATATTCAATACGCAATAATAATAAACCGTACCAATACTTGAACCGGATGGATTATAAGTGGCTGCGTTAGCTCCACCTATTGGAGTACCACCTGCCGTACTATTAATTGCATTTGAGAACCATTGATAAGAACTTACAGGTCCGGCATATCCAACTGTCAATGGGTCTGGAGTTCCAAACTGGCACACATCACTTCCTATAGGTTGCGCGCTTAGCAGCGGCTGAGGGGTCACATTTATCGTATAATTTACAGTGGTTCCCGCACAGCTACCCATCCATGGTGTTACACTATAAATCACAGTTCCTGGCGAGGGATTAGTTGTTGTGATAATTTGGGTTGGAAGATTACCTGTACCGGAAGGTGTAAAGCCGGTAATTCCGGCTGTAGCCACAGCTGACCATGTAAACGTGGCCGTTGGTATATCGGCAGTAAAGGTCACCGGATTTGTAGGATAGCCCGAACAAACATTTTGCAATAAAACAGGAGTGGTTAGTACCGGGACTACATTCACCTTAAACGTTTTTATAGCCTGCGCAGAAACACCACAACCATTGGCAACCGTCAATTTTACGGTATACGTTCCGGGCGTAGAATAATTTACCACGCCGGGTATAGCTGCCGTTGAGGTAGCAGGTATACCACCGGGAAACTCCCATTGATAAGTCAGCACATCAGTTGTAGGCGCACAGTTATTAACAATAGCTGAGGGAGTTACAGCAGCAGGACTACATTGGTCAGTAATATCATTTATGGTTACTGTTGGTGGTGATTTTACAATTACATCTTGCATCGCACTAAGCACCTGCCCGCAAGTGTTCGTCATTGCCAGGGTAATATGATACGTTCCCGGACTATTGAAATCAAAAGTGGCAGCCGGTGTCGTGTCATTAATTACTTTATAACCGGATGAAGCCCCGCAATATCCTGCTGTATAAGCAACAGACCATTGGTAGCGCGGAATCGTACATTTATTGGTCAAATCAGTGGTACTGGTTGCAGTCACTCTCATCGGATTACAACCCTGGTTTTGTGGCAATGAAAAAGTAGGAACTAAAGGAGCTTCAACGCAAACAGAGTTATCTACGCTGTAAGTACTGCAACTATTACCTATCGTATACGTGATGGTATACGTTCCCGGCAAGGAAAACTGAGGGCATATTTCGTCTGAGCCGGGCGTCCAAAGTGCAGGATTGGACGAACCATTACTATTCCCCAATACTCCACTTGATAATGTAACACCCACGGATGGGGAAATTTTCCAATATGATTTTGGATCTTCACAACCAGTTGCTGTTACCACTATACCACCTTTGGATGTATTTCTAATACATACGGGCGAATTGGTACAGGTAATCGGTTTAGACAATTTGCACTCAGCCGTTAATGGTGTAGAAATATACAATGGAACAACATGCGACTCGGAGCTTCCACTAACGTTCTGTGCCTCAATTTTGGCATAAAATGAATTAATGATATTGTAACTTGTAATACCACAGGATGACATTTTGAAAGAATGAACAATGGATGACGGCGGCGGATGATTCAGAATAGTATCAGGAGAACCATCATTAAAAGAAACGGTATACGTTGTACCCAGCGGATTATTGCGGGTTCCTGAAATAGGGAATGTCACCGGCCCTGGTTTACAAGGGTCAATTTTATCGGGATCACCTAATATTACCGTTGGTTTGAGTCCAACAAAAACAACAAATGGCTGAACAGTGGTACAACCGTTAGGCCCTTCAATCGTATAGAGTGCATACCACGTCCCTATCGGGTAAGTATGATTTAGGGTTGTCCATTTCGTTGCAGAAAAGTTAGCACTTCCATCACCCCAGTTGATAGTATATTTTGTATTGGTACCAATGGTTGTAGAACTATTGGTAAACGTAAACACTTGTGGTGCGTTGGTATTTATCTGAAAAGCAGGTAATCCATTAAAAACAGCACCGGAACCCGTCCCATTTAATGTTGGATCGGGAGCTACCAACACAGTAATCGACTTGGGGATTACGGTTTTTTCTAAAGAAACATTGTCCGTAATAGTCAATTTCACATTGAATAATTGTGAGTTTAAACCATTTGTAATCGTAAACTTATGAGTTGGGTCTTGAACAGTGGAAGAATAGGTATCTCCAAAATCCCAAGAATAGGAATATGGAGCTGTAGCCACAGTACTAGTAGTAAATTGAATATGGTTACTTGAACACTGTTTATCTAGAAATGTAAAATTTCCAGAAGGAGGTGCATTTGGAGCTAAAAATGCATTATTTACTTTTAATGAACGTTGATCAATATTTTCCAGGTCAAAGGATTCTATTTTGTATAAACTATTTACTGAAGCAAATGTAGTACGCGTTAATATTAAAAATGATAACAGAAAGACGAACTTGAGTATCGTTTTCATAAATTGTATTTATTTAAAGAACTGATAAAAAGTCATATATTCACATGACTTTACATACTAATTATAACATCACTGTAAAGCACGTCATACATATTCCAATAATAAAAACAAAAATACTACATTATTTTTAAACAATAATAAAAAACCAGTCTTTTATTTATAGAATTTCACCACTACCAATGCAAATTCTTGAATTCTGATCATAAATAACACCAAACTGACCGGGTGCAATACCTTGCAGTTTTTGGCTAGACATAATTCGAAAATCATTGCCTACGCGTAGCAACTTACCGGGTGTAAACTCCGGAGTATGACGTATTTTGAAATTTACATCAATTTCATTCATTGAGTCACTCCAAGGGTTATCAGTTATAAAGTGAAAATCGCGCATAGTAAATTCATTTCCATATTGCGTTTCAACTTCGAACCCTTTTGAAACATAAACAATATTTGCTGCAACATCTTTTTTTATAACATACCACGGTCCACCCGAAAGACCAAGTCCTTTTCTTTGACCCACAGTGTGAAACCAGTACCCATTGTGCTTTCCAAGTATTTTTCCGGTTTCAAATTCTACAATCGGACCGGTTTTATCACCTAGATACCGTCGTATAAAATCATTATAGTTGACTTTCCCTAAAAAACATATTCCCTGACTATCCTGACGCTTAGCACTCGGTAGACCGGCATTTTCGGCAATTGCTCTTACCTCACCTTTCATCAAATTGCCAACTGGAAACATTAATTTTGAAATTTGCAGGGCATCTATTTGTGCCAAAAAGTCAGTTTGATCTTTTAATGGATCCTTTGCTGTTGATAAATAGACTTTTCCATCTATTTCGGTTGTTGAAGCATAATGTCCTGTAGCAGTTTTATCAAAATCCTTTCCTACACGTTGCTCGAAAACACCAAATTTAATCAGTTTATTACACATCACATCGGGATTTGGGGTCAAACCTTGCTTTACCTTATCAATAGTATAAGCCACCACGTTATCCCAATAGTCCTTATGCAAGTCTATAACCTCCAACTTACAATCATACTTCCGCGCTATAAGCGAGGCCATTTCAATATCTTCTTCGGATGTACAATGTAATAACTCGTCATCATCTATTCCAATCTTAATATAGAATAACGTTTGATCGTATCCTGCTTCCTTCAATAGATGCACAACAACAGAGCTATCCACTCCACCCGACAATAAAGTTGCTATTTTCATTTATCAATATCGTTATTTAACCCAATCAACTTATTATCATTTAATATCTAAGCCACAACTGAACTAAAACTTATCTGTAAAATTCCTTAACGCTACAAAAAAATATCAAATATAATACTCTGCCATGTCTACAATTCCTGCACGCATAGCATATTTCGTAGCCTCATGAACATTGTTTACTTCAATTTTTCTAAATATATTCTTTCTATGCGTCATAATTGTATGTGCACTTACAAATCTTTGATTAGCAATCTCTTTAGTTGTTTTTCCTAAAGCCATTTCTTTTAAAATCTCTTGTTCAGTTACAGTTAGTAAGTGTTTAGGTGACTGATTTTGAATATTTTTTGAGTTATCAAGTAATAAATTACTCACATAATTGCAAATAAAACGATTGCCCTTGAAAGCCTCTTTAAACGCAGATATCAATTCATCTATACTGCAGTCCTTCATCAGCACACTAAATGACTGAGTATTATAAAGCAACGTTCTCAAGAACTCATCGCTCAATTCATCAGAGAAAAGAATCCAATCAACCTTATCAAATCGTTCTTGAAGAATCAGCAATTCATTCACACTCCGAAAATCAAAAAGAGTATAGTCAATAACAACTAACGATTCAGGGCACTTAGCTATTAAATTTAGCAATTCACTTTTATCTGTAGCTTCGCAAAATTCATCAATAGTGAAAGTCTTTTGAAGTATATATTGACAACCTGCTTTTGTTATATCCTGGTTATCAGCAAGAATAATATTTCTCATAATTTTGAAAATTAAAAAACAATAAAATAAATACTTCAGACACAAATTAGTACTCGATAGAAATAAACTAGAGACTAAAGATTGTGCAAAGTTACACCTTTATAATCAAATAGATATAATTGAATTAAAAAAAGACGACCATAAGTCGTCTTTTTTTAATCTTACATTGCAAGATTAATATAAAATTAGTACTCCCAAAGATCTTGTTCAAAATTCATTATTTCTGTTTCAATTCTAGCTTGTTCTTTCTTTATCTTAACAGGATCTACGACATATTCCAATAACATACGATTAAACATGTTACTATCACCTAACAAGTAACTAGAATATAGTTTTTGGTCGAAAAACTCATCATACGTTAAACGCTCAGTCTCATTTCCGTTAGGAATCACAATTTGTTTTGCAAGAGCTGGTCGAAGTTCATCGAAAGAGAACCAACACAAAATTGAGCCACGGAAATACTGCATTGATTCTTTTGACTCAATATTATCAGGATGTAAAGCATATAAAGGAGCAATAGCAATAATTTTTGAATATAATCGTGATGTATGTTTATCGAAAAATATAATCTCTTGAATTAAAAATTTTAATTGATTTTTAACATAACTCATGTATTTATCATTTTGAAACGTACGCTGTTTTGTAACGGTATCAACTTGAATCAAATTATTATCCATTTCATTATCAAATGCAAAAGCTTTAGACAAATCTTCACCTTGAAGCACATTATTGAACGATGGTCTTAAATCTCTAGCATCTTTGCTATACACATTAACACCATTACAAATAGCATCTAGCATTAATTTAAATAAACTCTTGTATTCATCATTTGAACGGAGTGGAAAATAAAGTTGGTAGTTTTGTTTTTCTCGCATATCAATAACACGATAAACAATACGCGACCAAACAATATCATCAGCTCTGTGATTTACAACGGCTATAGTATCTGCCAATGCATCCATTTCGGCTGTTTGAATACGAACAGCTCCTTTTGAATCGAAAAAAGGTACTTGATTTACTTGTGCTGTTACCAAATTGGAAACAAAAAACAAGGAAATGATCAAAGAAACAATCAAATATTTTTTCATATCGTTTTCTCTTAATGTGTTCAACTATATCTTGTAATTAAATTTGAATTTGAATCATGCCGAGGCTTCTAACTTTTCCGTCTGGGCCAACAGCTTTTATATTTTTCAGGGTCAAAACCTCACCACCTTCAAGTTTATCAATATCCGACAATTGTCTTCCATTGAAACGCGAACCATTTACATTTACGGAACCAAAAATTGTAAGCATTGTAAACGAAGTGACAGTAAAGTTAGCCTTGACAAGTTCATCCTGTCCATAACTTGCAATAAGCGAAACCGAAGAAGATTTAAGAATCCTTTTTGTTAGTGTTCCATCCTGAATCAAACGGGTAACACCACCTGCATCGGCATATTGTAAGTAAGAAGTTGGATTTGGCAAATACTTAACACGATATGTACCTCCACCCATTGGCAATATTTTACCATCAATCTTAGCCGACACAGATATTCTAATCTCCCCATCTTGAGTAGCTTTAATATTGTATCTACCACCTGCAATTTTTTGGGCAGTACCGCCTGCTACTGCTACAGATACATTCTCTGCTGCAACTCCAGGCACGGAAATGCTCAATATATTATCAATCCCGCGATAAACCACATTTAACGCTTCATTCGAAAGTGTAGCTGATGGTTCGCCAACGATATAGTCACTATTAAATTTATAAGGTCGTACCATTCCATCATTACCGGTCATCTTAATCACACCTGAATAGGTAAAAAGACCGGACTTTCCACAATTAACCTCGTACAAACCTTTATCATTAATTCTAGAATTACCAACAAAATACTGAGGTATTTTGGTAGAGTCCACTGCCGAAAGTACAATTTGAGCACTATACTTTCCACCACGAATAACATAACGTGTATTAGGAACTACAAGCGCCATGATTTTATTTACACGGAAATCGCTAGCATCTGTTTGACTTTTCAAGAACTGAACAATCTCAGCCTCAGAAGCTCTGACGTCACTTTGATATTTCGTCAAGATAGTAACAACTGCCGAAACAGGCATCATTTCAAACATAGCATCTTGCCATGGTTTTCCATCTTTTGAATTACCGGTAGAAAAGATAGAACGATACATAGCTTGTTTAGTAGGATTATCTTTCGACAAGCCCGCTAAAAACTCACGATAAGCTTCAATCTTCTTTTTTAATATTTTTCCGTTTCCTTGAACAATAGCATACTGGCCGGCCATGTCCAAATTATCTTTCGCCTTTATTTGCTTCACATATGCACTATCATTGGCTTCATCTTTATCCGCTAATTTAATGATTGCAACCTTGAAACCTTCAATATAGTTATAAAGCTCATTCGATTTTTGTTGAACTTCCTTAGCTTTTATCAACCATTCCCGTACTTTGTCCTTATTCTTATAAAATAAATCCTGAAAATCAGCATAGATTGCTTTATTTCTAAGTTCCGAAGAGGCGATAGTAGTATGTAAGCTATTGTCCACCATTGAGAACCCATTTAAGATTTCGCTTGATACATTCAGAGCCAACATTGCTGTCAGTACTAAATACATCATACCAATCATTTTTTGTCTGGGCGTTTCTGGACAATTCTTTGCTCCACTCATTGATATTAATTTTAAAAATTAGTTCGTATAAATTAATTCAATGCGTTAAGCATATTTCCGTACACATGATTTAAATCAGCAACTTGTTTTGCAAGTTTTACCGTACCTGTTTTATAGCTTTCAGTTCCTTCAGCTGCAACAGCAGTAGCAACCTTCATCTTTTGAACGTCGTTAGCAATAAGATCCAATTCATCCGTAACTGTTCGTACGCGTTGCGTTTGTTGTGTCAAACCTTCAGATTGAGCTTGGATATTTTTCAATTGGATCTCGTAAATCGAATTTATTGAAGAAAGATGTTTATTTATCTCTTCAACTTTTCCTGCGTATTGTTTTGTATTTTTCTCTACAGATTCCATTCCTGAAGTGATGCCCTGATAAGAATTTGTCAAAGAACCGGCTGCAACATTCAAATTTTCTTGTGACTTGATAAATAGACCTGTAACTTGCGAAGCACCATCAATATTTTTCACGAGTTGATCAGTCGCGCCTAAAATATTTGTCAATCCAGCAAATTGTTGAGCTGTTTGCGTCAAGTTCTTAATGCCTTCAGAAAGCTTCTTTACATCATCATCGTTGATTGTTTCAGTATAATTTAATCCTACAGATCTGCTTGGTGATTTTGCAATTGCTGCTGATTCAGTTTTAGTAGTTGTGGCTTCGCCATCAAAGTCATATACTTTTTCCCAGTCGTATTCTTTA
>Ga0209124_10000858_pt1 | contig 13645 bp, 9 predicted proteins | sample BarGraIncu01122A_FD_184502 | JGI IMG/M metagenome (GOLD analysis project Ga0209124, IMG submission 184502) | Arctic peat soil microbial communities from Barrow, Alaska - Barrow Graham LP Incubations 011-22A (SPAdes) (version 2) | ecosystem: Environmental > Terrestrial > Soil > Wetlands > Peat...
TCTTAATACACACTGGGCGCCGGAAATAATTTATGACAATGGCACCTATCATATGTTCGTATTCCTTATGGCTTCGACACATGCAAAGGGTAGTGGCAACAGGCACTATACAAGCACTGACCTTAAGAACTGGACTTTGGTCACTTCGGGAAACATGCCTACAGGATATGATCCATGTGTGGCAAAACTTCCAAACGGAACATGGAGAATGTGGACCACTGACAATACAAATACATACGCATGGGACAGCAGCGATCTTAATAATTGGACATCTCAGGGTCAACAAACCACTGTTAACTATGGTGGAGAAGGTTCGAATGTATTCGTATGGAACGGTTTCTATTGGCTAATTCTTGACACTTTAATGAGCGGACATCCCGGATTTACCATATGGCGTTCAAGTGATGGTTCAAATAACTGGATAAATACCGGAACTATAATGGGGAAAGGCGGATTAAGGCCACATGATACAAATACCGCAGCACATGGTGATGTAGTTGTATCAGGCAGTAACGCGTATATCTTTTACTTCAATACGGATGACAGGGATACCAATGGCAGACAGAGCGTTGCCCAGGTTGCCAGGTTAATATTTAAAAATCGGGCTATATCATGTAACAGGAATGCAACCTTTGAATTAAATCTTGGATCACCTGCACCAAATCAGAAAGGAGCACTATAAGATTGGGTGCTTATAGTGAATAAAATCTAAGTTATATCCATATGAAGATCACGTTTTCATTATTGATCTGTCTGGCAACCGTCTTTTTTATCACAATATGTGCGACAGATAAATACTTAATATTAACGTTGAAACCAAAATTTTCATGCTACTTTTTTTATCCTAATCACATGTTTTTCAACATATTAATTCGCTGCGATACATTAGTCATTTAAATAGAGTGAAAATTATAAACAAATTGTTATGAAAATGATAAAAGGACATTCCAGTAACCTTGATGGAACTTTAAACCCATCAAACCAGAATATTTTTTCCAGGCGCAAGTTCGTTCTGACTAGTTTTATAGCCGCCACAGTCGGCAAAATTCCTCCTTTTCAGTCGGTGGTGGAGACATATCCGTCCGTAGAGGGCGAAAATATTTCTCTGGAGTACATTGTAACAGTAAATGATCAGGTGGTACCAGTCTACACTGCTCCAATCGATCCGTCGTATAATCCAAAGTCCGGACAGCAGTGGGATACAACCTATTCATTCGCTACTTTTGAGTTTTCAGGAGAGATCACGGTCAGGATCAATTCCTCCAAGCCATTGACGGCACTCTCAATCCGTCCTGCTTCGCAGGATATCCCTATCAAACTAGAGGGGAACACGGCAACTTTCAAGCTGAAGCAGCCTGGCAACTTCGTAATCGAACGTAATAACAACGGGCGCAAGGATCCGCTGTTACTCTTTGCCAACCCGGTCGAGATAGAGCGGCCACGACAAGGTGACCCTGGACTAATCTATTATGGGCCGGGGCGGCACAATGCCGGGATGATCCACCTTCGAAGCAACCAGACACTATATATCGCTGGCGGGGCAGTAGTTACCGGAGCTGTAATTGCCAATGGCGATAACATCAAAATCCTCGGACGTGGATTACTAGAAAATACAGGAACCGACTATGATTGGAAATACATGATCCATCTGGACAAGTGTACCAACTCAAAGATCGAAGGGATTACAATTCGCAAGGGCAGCCGAGGCTGGACAGTAGTACCACAGGATTGCGATGGCATTACCATCTCTAACGTTAAGATTTGTGGCTCTTACAAATCAAACGACGACGGGATCGATCCGGTGAATACACGAAATATGACAATCGAGGATTGCTTCATCCGGACAAATGATGATTGTCTAGCCTTCAAGGGAATGGGGAGTTCGAATCGCAATTGTGAGAATATCAATGTGTTGCGCACCAGTCTTTGGTCAGACCTGTGTTGTGCTATGCTCTTTGGAGACGAATGTCAGGCTGCTTTCATGAGGAACATAACCGTCAAGGATTGCCATGTGTTGTACCTCAGCTTCGATTTTGCTCAGCCTAACCCCTATACCAAGAAATTAATGCAATTACATTCTGGGGAAGAGATGATTATGGAGAACCTTCGCTTTGAGAACATAGATATCTACGGGGAGGGTCAAGACATCAACTACATTGAGATGACTTGCGAATTCAACCAATATAGCAAGAAAAAAGTCCCCGGATTTATTAAAGACATTGTCCTGAAGAATGTGAAACTCACGGGCAAGGACGGTCCCTATAAGATCGTGATCAAAGGTTTCGATGAGCAATATGGCATCGATGGTGTAACCTTTGATAATTGCACAATCAATAGCAAACTGATTACCGGAAAATCTCCCAATGTCAATATCGGTGGATTCACAAAGAACATCAGGTTTATTGGGTAAATGATATTCAATGAAAATTAGGCGTAGCAATAGAAACAAAGAAAGGAAAAAATATAAGAAACAACACTAGATGGTTTGGAAGATGTACATTCTCGTAAGCTAAATTATCAGAATGAACTACCCCGCTGCAAGCAGTCGGGGTATCTCAAAGGAATAAGTTTTTTAACTCGCAGCAAGCTGCGGGGAACTAACCCTAAAGAGATTAGATATTTAAGTAATAGAGCTAATTTTAAATGGAGTTAAACGACGAATATGAAAAAAATAATGGCATTGTTGTTAGCAAGCATCTGGATATTTTTGGCGCAGGCACAGAATGTTCCAGAGGTTAAGGTTTATGAAGGAACCTGCATCGGCGACAAGGCCTACTATTTCGGAAGAAAAACCAAGGAAGGGGTGAATTATGCTATCGGTTCCTACATCATGTTTTACCTGGAATATGAAAAATTAAACATAAAATAATGGAACCCATTGTATGCTTTGAGAGATCCTTCGAGCCCTTTGTGGTTAATTCTTTTTTCACCACAAAGATACAGAGGTATTCACGAAGGACTCAAAACGGCATTTATCAAATTTCCTTACTTATATCCACATGAAGAACACATTTTCATTATTGATCTGTCTGGCAGCCACCTTTTTTATCACAATATGTGCGACAGATAAATCAAGAAATTCGAATGTTGCTGTAGGCAAATCTGAGGCAGGTACTGCAGAAATCAAATGCGGAAACTACGCTTCCGCTTATCCCGGTGCCGCAGGGACAGTGCCTGGTTTTAGATACCGATTGGTCGAAAAGGATCATTCTTTTAAAATCCTGGATCAGGAAGGGAACCTGGTTGGTAATATTTTGTCTTTCACAACAGATGCTATTCAGACGGTCGATCAGGTCAAAAATGCCGGCAATGGAGTATTCTGCTGGCGCCGGACTTTCAGGTTAAGGGAAGGACAACCTAAACAGGCAGTACGCCTGATCATGGATTTCGAGGCTAACTATACGAGCAGGTTTTCAGTCATACCAGGGATATCATGGAATGGAAATGCAGAAGACCCTGGCAATGTTTATCACGGATTCGGTCTCGGTGGAGAACCGTGGTCGTTTGCTTTCCATCGCACCTTGATTCCGGGTGGTACCTACTCCGAAAGTGACCATCACAGTGTTGGTCTTTTCGCCCGGGTGGATGATGCGAATATAGGTTTGTCGTGTTCCCTGATTCCCTCAAAGACAACTATTCACCGCCTTATCATACCGGAGGAAGAAATGCCCGAACGGGTGCTTCAACGTGAGAGAGGTCTTAGCCCGGGGCGCAAAAATGTTCTGGAAATGGCTCCCGGAGATCAGCGGAGTGTGACAGCATGGCTGGTTATCAATCCTGTTGAAAGGCCAAGGTTAGGCTATCGGCATCTGCTCGATGTTGCGTGGCAGCATGCTTACCATCCAACTTTCCCGAAGCATACACCTGAAGAACTCTGGAACCTTGGTCTTCGCTTCGCCACAGAATCACTTTGGGATGACAAGGTAAATAAATTCCAAACGGCTGTAATGTTTGATGAAAGCAAAGGCTGGCATAGAGCAGGTGATTTCAGCATTGGATGGGCAGGACGTAACGGCGAGCTGGCCAATGCATTGCTTACTGACTATCTGAAATCGGGGAATCACAAAATGCTCACCATGGGTCTTGATTGTTTGGATGCCTTTGCCTCATTGGTAAATACTAATTTGCCAAAAACGGATTCCCTGGCACGTTTCCATGGTCTTTCCGATAATGCCAATATCCTCGGAGACGCCTCTACTGCGTTTTTGGCTGCATCTTCATTGATTGAAAGATGTAAGGTACTACGCCCCAATTACCGCGAAATTGGACTTGGGATATGCGATGGGGCCTTAGCGATCCAAAAGTCCGATGGACAGTTTTCAGGACCGGAATGCAAACGTGGGTCGATAGGAGCTTCTTTTATTGCGCCATTGCTGTCGGCCTATGAAATGACTAAGGAGCCGAAATATCTCAAAGGTGCCAGGCTGGCGCTGTCGCACTATATGGACATTTTCTATAGGAACGGGTTTCTTTGGGGCGGCGCTCTCGATACAAAAAGCATCGATAAGGAGACGATCGCACCGATGCTGGAAGGAGCGGTCAGGTTATTGATGCTCACCAGGGATCGGGAATATCTTAAAATAGCCGAAGATGCCGCTTATTACCTGGCTGCCTGGCAGTTTGCTCAGTCCATTCCCAACGTGCCGGGTTCGCTCATGGACGCTGTTGGATATGATACTTTTGGCGGTACCTCGGTAGCAACTGTGCACATGTGTGCCGATCCCTATGCTCTCCGCTGTGTTCCATGGCTGATAAGACTGGCAGACTTATCAGGGTACCCGTTATGGGAACAACGGGCCATCGCGATCTGGAACAACGCGTCACAAGGGATTTCAGAAGGCAGTCTTATTGTGCAGGGAATCTCCTCGCCACGGCCCGCCGGCAGCCAGGATGAAACTGTCAATTATACGGATTGGGGTTATGATTTCGCTGCCCAGGGGATGGATCAGCTGAAGCCTCGCGGGGCAGGCCAATGCTGGATGACTGCCTGGCCTACTTCCATGCGCCTGACCATTCTGTCAGATCCCGAACTTTGGAAACGCATTGCGGCCTGGCCTGCCATGAAGACTGCAAACAATATTTTATCCACAGAAACGGCTTGTAAATAATGGTTAAAATACGACATCTTATTTTAACCATTACTTAGAAATTTGGATTAAACAAAGTAAGACTAAAGATAAAATCTATTACTAATGTTCATCAATTTTTTTTTATTTTTTAAAAAAGAAAAAAATCATGAGTAATAAAAATCTAAAAGACGTGTTAAAAATCGGTAACCTATGTATTTATCGATACTGCTTTATAGTAATGCTGTTATTAGCCAGCAACGTACAGTGCAAAAATATACAAAAATCTCATTTAGAAAACCTTACGCGCCAACCTGCCGAGTCAGTGGCGCGTATTGTGATCAGGAATGGTGAACAACCTGGTGCTTTGAGCCTTTCAGGTAATCTGGTCTGTGATGAGGCGCTTATCGATGGACGCTTCGTGACGCGTTACTGGAATCCATGCGGGCAGATTTGGCCTGAAATGCATTTTGCAAGACTTAAATGGGCTGCCGATCAGCCCGCCGAAAGTTTCCGGCTGGCTGTAAACAAACAAAACCTCTCTGGTGGTTTCGAATGGAAGGGCGCCGAACTTTGTCCCGATCCTTCCTCATGGAGGGCGAGACGCGATGCGAAAGGAAAACCACTTCCTGTTGTTCACAGTGTGGTCACACTGCTTCATAAGTTCGCAGGAATTGAGGTGAAGGTTCATACGCGCATTGATGGCAGTTCCTTCATGATCCGCTGGCTCGAGATCAGAAATCTGAATCAGTCCGCGGTCGCTTTGACTGAGGTCGCTCCTTTTGCCGGAATGCTTTGGAATCATCGCTACGAGGAACATCTGTCGAAGGACTTTGCGACACCCTTCACCGTTGCCTACAACCAGATGTTCGATTGGGGCCATGAAGGAGACTTTCATTTTGAGGAACTCCAAGACAGCTCCAAGATTGTAAATGGAGGAAAACTTGGGAGGAGCGGCTGGGGGCGTCCTGCCTTCTGGGTGAGAAACCGCTGCAATGGACAGACCTTCGTCTGCGAATTGGCTTGGGGCGGAAACTACGAATGGGAGCTAGATTCCCGCCTGCGCAACACGGACAAAAAGGGGAGAGTTACCAACGAGCGTTTCTCATCATTATTTTTCAAGATGGGGTTGAGCGGGCACGATGAAACTTTGAGAGTTCTCGATGCCGGCGAAACCGTGGTGACACCATCGGTGCATCTGGCCCTCTTCCAGGACAATGACGATGCCATCGTTCAGGCAACACACGAGCATGTCCGTCAGGTGGTGATGCCCGAGCAGATTCCTGGGCGTCATGTCGAAATCGAGGCCAACCATCGCGGCTATCTGTGCGATCGTGAAAATGTCCCGGATATCCTGAAAGACATTGACGTAGCAGCTGCAGTAGGAGCAGAAATGTACGTGATCGATGCCGGTTGGTACGGTAAGGAGCCAAACAACTGGTGGGCCAACGTCGGTGATTGGCATGACGGCAAATGGATGGAGAATGGAGGCGGGCTGAAAGCTGTTGCCGACTACGCTCATAAGCAGGGAATGAAATTCGGGCTATGGGTCGAGATCGAGGCTGCGGGACCAGACAGCGACCTCAAGAAGAATCATCCGGAATGGCTTCTGAAACGCGACGGACAACCCATCGCCGGTGGCCGAGCCCTTGACATTACGATACCGGACGTGATGCGCTTTGAACAGGAAACCATTGCGCGATTGATCCATGAACTTGGACTGGACATGTACCGGATCGACCACAACCACAGTATTTCGCCATCCGGAAATCGACAATATCAAGGTTTTACCGAAGATCTCACTTGGCGTTATTACGATAAGTTCTATAAGATGATCGAAGGTTTGCGAGCCCAGTTTCCGAACGTGGTATTTCAAAACTGCGCCGGCGGAGGCGGACGTCTCGATTGGGGCACTATGGCCCGTTTCCATAATACCGAGCTCTCGGACTGGATGCGGTTGCCTCGCGGCATCAAGATACTTAACGGTGTAACCATGTCTCTGCCGCCGGAGGTACTGTTGCGGACATTCGGAACTGAGTCGGGCGAACAGGTTCTGGACGGCGAGGTGGACGCTCAGTTACGCCATTGTTTTAGCAGGCTCATCTTTCGGGGCATTGCACCATCGCTCGCTGATCTCTCTCCATACCTGAAGGAGCGCATCGTCAACTACGTGAAAATCTATAAGGACGTGATCAGACCGACGATGATCGAGGGCAAGGTGTTTCATCATACACCGATGCTGCCGTTGGAGGTAGCCACACCATGGTGCGTGTTGGAATACGCCAAAGCCGACCGTTCCACGTCGGTGGCCGCGATCTTCCGAACCAGTTCTGCAAAGGTAGGAATCGATCCGGACGAATACATCTTCCGTCCCCGTGGCATCGATCCGGCCGCGCTTTATAGCGTGCAACTCGACAGTAGAAAGTTACGCTATACGGCCTTAGGCGAACTGTTGATGCGCGAAGGCTTACGGATTCGTCTTGAGCAGCCTCAAACCAGCGAGTTAGTGATTCTGAAGCATGACGGCCTATAAAATAATTTTGGACAAACCGTAAATCTTTCAATGTAGAATTAATGTAAAACCGATTAAAAAAAAATATGAAAAGATTATTTCTTTTAGCCAGTCTGGTTTTGGTTCTTTTTTCTGTCACTTTTGCCCGGCATGGAAAAAGTAAAGAGTCATCAATTGAAAAGGCACCTAAACAAGAACAATGGACACCTGAAAAAGCTAATGCATGGTATATTAAACAAGGCTGGTTGGTGGGTTGTAATTATATTCCGGCCTATGCTATTAATCAACTGGAAATGTGGCAGGCTGATACTTTTGATACATTGGCAATTGAAAAGGAGTTGGCACTTGCAGAATCAATAGGTATGAATACTTTAAGAGTTTTTTTACACGATTTGCTATGGTTGCAGGATGCGGCAGGATTTAAAAAACGAATTGATAAATTTCTGTCAATATCAAAACAGCATCATATTAAAATAGTGCTGGTGTTATTTGATTCATGCTGGGATCCTCTTCCTAAGCTGGGTAAACAAAAAGAACCATTAAAAGGAGTGCATAATTCCGGTTGGGTACAAAGTCCGGGAAGGTACATTTTAGAAAACATGGACGCTTTTCCATATTTAGAGCAATACATAAAAGACATTATTACAACTTTTGCAAAGGATGAAAGAGTATTGTTATGGGATTTGTTTAATGAACCCGATAATGATAGTTTCAAAACATATGGTAAATTGGAAGCTAAAGAAAAATCAGTTTTGGGTTTTGCACTCTTAAAGAAAACATTTTTATGGGCAAGAGCGGTAAATCCCTCGCAACCTGTTTGCGCTTCTATTTGGTCTGGCGACTGGAGTAGCCACGCCAATATGAAAGAAATTGATCGCTTTATTGTAGAAAACTCTGATGTGATTAATTTTCATCTTTATACTGGGCCGGAAGAATTTTCCAAACAAGTTGGTTATTTGAAGCGATACAACCGGCCATTGTTTTGTACTGAATATCTGGCAAGGCCAATCGGTAGTACATTTCAAAATATTTTACCCCTTGCCAAACAAAATAATGTTGCTGCTTATAACTGGGGATTTATGGAAGGGAAAATACAAACTGCTTATCCATGGGATAGTTGGGATAAACCATACGATCATGAACCAATTGTTTGGTTTCATGATATTTTCAGGAAAGATGGGGTCCCTTATAGCCAGTCCGAAGTAGAGTTTATTAAACAGATTACCGGAAAAGACAAGTAAACGGAACAATTCAGAGTTAATTTAAAAACTTTTTCAATGAATAAAATTAGAATGATGATTATTATGAGTCTTCCAGTATTCTTTCAAGTTGCAATAACAAGCTGTGGTAATAATAGATTTACTAATTTAAGGACTTCTACGAATTATCTGAAATACATCTATGAAAAAATGAAAAGGCATTATCTGATATTACTTATTGCTCTCACTTTTTTCCCCGCCATGTTATTGGCTGGAGAGTACCATGTTTCCGTAAAAGGGAACGATTCTAATGATGGATCTTTTTCTTATCCTTTTAAAACGATATCAAAAGCAGCTCTGATTGCTCAGCCTGGAGATGAGATAATTGTGCATACCGGCACCTACCGCGAATGGATAAATCCTGCAAGGGGGGGCGAGAGCGACTCAAAGCGGATAGTATACAGGGCAGCACCCGGGGAAAAGGTCCAGATCAAGGGGTCGGAGATTATAACCGGATGGAAAAAAGAGAGGGAGGGTGTATGGAAAGTGACAATTCCCAATTCATTTTTCGGGACCTATAATCCTTACCAGGATTCAGTATATGGTGACTGGTTTGACCGGAGAGGGAGGATCCACCATACAGGTGAGGTATTTCTGAATGGCAAGTCACTCTACGAAAAGGAGACACTTGACAAAGTTTTGAATCCTGTTGCCAATAAAAATATCACAGATACGACCGGCTCAACTTACACCTGGTATTCTGAAACTATCAACAATAACACAATCATCTGGGCCAATTTCCATGAATTCAATCCTAATAAGGAGCTTGTTGAAATAAGTGCCCGGAGAACGGTTTTTTATCCAGAAAAGCCAGGACTTAACTATATAACCATCAGCGGATTTAACATTAGTCAGGCCGCTACGCAATGGGCTGCGCCAACAGCCGAACAAATAGGAATGATTTCTACAAACTGGAATAAAGGCTGGATAATAGAAAACAATGTTATTCACGATTCAAAATGTTCAGGAATTACATTAGGGAAAGAGCGGAGTACCGGCCATAATGTTTGGTCAGCCGATCCAAGCATTGATGGCTCTATTTATTATATAGAAGTTATTTTTAATACATTGAGATATGGATGGAATAAAGAAAATATAGGTTCTCATATTGTAAGAAACAATGAAATTTACAATTGTGAGCAGACAGGAATATGCGGAAGTATGGGAGCAGCATTCAGCATTATTGAAAATAATCATGTTTATAATATATGGACAAAGAGACAATTTTCCGGCGCTGAATTGGCTGGCATAAAGATTCATGCTGCAATTGATGTTATTGTTCGAAAAAATCGTATTCACGATTGTGGACGAGGTTATTGGTTTGACTGGATGGCTCAAGGTACCCGTATTTCGGGAAATTTATTTTATAATAATGATTTGGAAGATGTTTTTTTTGAAGTAAATCATGGACCATTTCTTGTTGACAATAATATTTTTTTATCTCCTGTAAGCATCAAGGACATTTCAGAAGGTGGAGCTTTTGTTCATAACCTGTTTGCAGGTAAGATTATTTTATGGTCAGAAAATAATAGATTTACTCCATACCAATTACCTCATTCTACTGATGTTTCAGGAATTTCAACTATTTCATCAGGTGATGACAGATATTATAATAATATTTTTATCGGAAAAGGTCAGGAAATAAAGAATGAAGATAAGAATAAATATGGACTTGTAACATATAATGATTCTATAGAAATAGCATGGTGTAATAATTGCCCTAAACGAGCTATATCGCTGCCATTTTGGATAAACAGCAATATATATTACAATGGAGCGCAGCACTTTAAAAATGAAAAAAACTTTATCGAAAAATTAAATTATAATCCTAATCTTAAATTGACTGAAGAAAATCAGAGCATTTATCTCCGGTTTACATTAGATGATTCATATTTTAATTTTAAAACGCAACTTATAACAACTTCATTTTTGGGAAAAACAAAGTTATCTAAAGAAGGGTTTGAAAATCCGGATGGAACTTCTCTGACCATTGATAGGGATTATTCAGGCTATATTCGCACCGAACAGAATAACATTCCAGGGCCATTTGTAAACCTTAAAGGTGATATATTAACGGTTAAAGTCTGGTAACTTTAATTCTTTAATTGTCAAAAACAACTTGATTTTAACATATTCTATATAATGCGCTATACCAACTATGGAAGTTCATAAAATAATGGATGAACAAATATGGGGTTTCTGTCAGGTAAATGAATGAACTCAATAAACAAACAGGCGGCAACGCCTGTATTATATAAACTCAAAGAATAGTTTTAATAATTTAGTAATCACGATGGAGAAAATTAGTATGAAAAGAAATAATCTTTTATTAGTCTTATTTGCATTGATGTTATTCCAATGCAATTCGCCAAAAGAGAAATTCAATAAGGGCGAATATTCAAGCAATTGCCCGATAAAAGACTTAATTACTGAAGTCCCTCCTTTGGATGAAAATTCAATTGTTCCTGTTGTCCTGGAAGATTCTGTAGTGAAAGCAGTATTTGATAAAAACTCTGGTCGCCTGGTTCTCCTGATAAATAAGAAAACAGGTTGGGAAATTCAACGAAGAGGATATTTGTCACGCTCCTTCAGATTGGCAGTCCCAATACCCGGGAGAAGGGATAATTGTATATATGGCGAGAGACAACAATTGTGTAAAGCAGAAATTTCTAATAATAACAGGAAGATAACCTTTACATGGAATAAATTAATAAACGATTGTGGTAAAGAGCTGGATATCGAGTTTACAGGAATTATTGAATTGACCGTTAATGGATTACAATTTACTGCAAAAATAATTAACAATTCTCCCTGTACCGGAGAAGCTGTTTACTGGCCGTACATTGGAGATTTAAATGCTACTAAAAAACAAAAGAACCTAAGTTGGATGTATATTGGTTATGGTGGAACCTTGTTGAGGAGTCAATTATATCCAACTTTCAGAAATGCAAAAGGCTATTGGGGGGTAGATTTCCCAATTCAAACATTTGGAACACAGGATTCTCATTTTGGATTGTTGGGAAATGACAATGAAGGAATATACGTTGGTTATCATGATACAACCGATAATCATCTGGTGAATTTTACTTTCGAACTAAAACCAGGTTGGCTTGAAGCTGATGGTCACCTCTCGGGAAAAGATAGCATTGGCGGGAAACCGAATCATATAGAATACAGTTGCGTTCATTTTGCTTATGTAAATTCTAAAGAAACAAAAACTTTGGAGCCAATCATTTTTCAGCCTTATGTTGGTGACTGGCAGAAAGGTACCGATTATTATAAAGCATGGCGTAAGTCCTGGTCAAGGACATTGCCTTGTCCAGAATGGGCAAAGAAAGTTCATTCATGGCAGCAGTTACACATTAATTCATCGGAAGATTACCCTCGTTTTTCATATAAAGATCTGGTCGGATATGCTAAAGAATGCGCAAAATATGGGGCAAAAGCGATCCAATTAACAGGCTGGACCCTTGGCGGGCAGGACAGGGGTAACCCTATGCATGATATTGACCCAAGACTTGGTACGTGGGATGATTTGAAGAGTGCAATTGCAGAATGTGAAAAAATAGGGATTCATATTATTCTCTTTTCCAAATATACCTGGGCCGACGAAAGTCAGCCATGGTTTAAAAATGAACTGAAAAAATATGCTGCCAAAGATCCGTACGGGAATTATAACAAGCATGAAGGCTACCAATATCAGACTGCTGTTCAGTTAGCAGGAATTAATACAAGGCGCTTAATTCCTCTATGTCCGTTAAGCGCTGAATGGAGGGATGTTGCTGATAAAGAATTTAAAAAGACAATTGAACTTGGCGCTGCCGGAATGCTATATGATGAATGCCAGCATCACGGACCCTGTTTTTATTGTTTTGATCCAACACACGGACATCATGTTCCTGCCCATGTTTTTTCAGGTGATATATTTTTAGAAAACGGATTCAGGGAAATTGTAAGACAAATGAATCCGGATTTCTTAATGGCAGGAGAAAACATCCGTGATCTGCAATTCAGAAGCTATAATATATCCTATACCCGTATCGGTGACTATCATATTCCAATTCAGCGTTATGTGGCCCCTGATGCTTCTATTATGATAGCTGTAACCGGATTTGATGACAGAGCTCAGATAAACCGGGCGCTGCTTTACAGGTATATAATGAGTTATGAACCAAGAAATTTTAAGGGTCACCTCGATGAGTTCCCTCTTACAATGGAGTATGGAAGAAAAGTAGATGCTTTAAGGGAAAAATACAGTAATTTTTTGTGGTACAGTGAATTTCTTGGTACTGTAGGCGCAAAAGTGAAAATCAAAAACAAGGCGGAAGTTTTATATTCTGTTTTCATGAATCATAAAACAGATAAAAGAGCAGTGGTTATAGCAAATCCATCTTATGAAAAGCCTGTTATAGTTGAACTTGAACTGGAAAATAAAAAGCTGGGATTTCTAATTGCGAGCCCTGATTCTCCGGCTAAAGAAAGCAATGGTAAGGTTGAAATTCTTCCACTTTCGGCAGTTGTACTTATGGAGAAATAACTTACTTAATAAACCAATCTTTGAAATGGAAGAAAAAGCCGGGATGAAATATTTTTCTATTGATTTAGAAGGAAATAGTTTACCACCACTTGAAAGTGTGCAAAAATGCCTCGAATTTCTGAACAATGCCAAATATATTAAATTAAAAAACTTTTAACGACTATCATCTTTAACACTTAATTGATATTCTTATGTGTACCAGAATCTTAAAAATCATTGTTTTATGTATTATCATAAACCTTTCTTTGCAAAATATTTTTGCTCAACCGTT
>Ga0209124_10000860_pt1 | contig 13606 bp, 14 predicted proteins | sample BarGraIncu01122A_FD_184502 | JGI IMG/M metagenome (GOLD analysis project Ga0209124, IMG submission 184502) | Arctic peat soil microbial communities from Barrow, Alaska - Barrow Graham LP Incubations 011-22A (SPAdes) (version 2) | ecosystem: Environmental > Terrestrial > Soil > Wetlands > Peat...
AAGAGCCAAGCCGATACCGCGGAAAGCAAGTGCTTAGGAGAAGCGGGTCGAGTTTGCTGTGAGAATTGGCCAAAGAGACAGAGAAGTCGGCGTATCGGAAGTCATTAGTAAGTATCTATCTTTCACTTCCTGTATCATCGAAGCAAATAGGGGCCTTCTTGCATACCGACGGAAATGATGGTATGGCGACTGCTGTGAGCGAAGAGGCCAGGTATGCTCTACTAACTTCGATATGAGGAGAGGAGACCAGGGGAAAGTATAGGCAGAAAAATACTCCACGGAAGAAGGGTACCCTGAACTATGAGAGAAGCCGTTGCATCTGGCCCTAATTGATGAACAGCAGGGCGAAGTTGACAACAGCCATGTTTCTCTAAGGTACTTGCAAGAGGGTCTGATAATTCGCGATTGATATGAGTCGTTATCGTAGAAAGAACAACAAGATAGGTGAGAACCGAAAGACTTTCGTCGCATGACGTGTAGCCCTGGAAAGAACCCAGAGCGTGGCTGGGGAGAGCTGGCTACTGAGGCAAACGCTAGTGACCAGAGTTGCCGATCTACTGAAGGGACGACGAGGACGGTCTTTGGGTTTCAAGACTCTCGAAGATCAAATCATGGACTCATGCGTGAGGGTTACTGAGTCCCCTTTCCAGAGAATCCAGAGAATCATGTTGCCAAGGAGTCTGGTTGAGTGACGATAGAAGGAATTCCTGCCGATCTTGAATCAGAGTATATCGCCGAGCATGAGGAAGGGATACCAAATAACGAACGTGAGAAGACACGCAACATCCTTGAGAGATAAGAAGCACACCACGACCCAAGTAAGGCATCCCCGGACCAGTGGTTAGGTGGGGATCGAGAAAACTCTCCTAGATGAATTCTCCTAAGGAAGCAACACCAGAGCATTGAGGAGTCTCACATAGGTCCGGATTAGTTTATGGCGTATTGCGATTACTGAAGGATGCGCGACACATACAACTCAAACCAAAACGGCTACAGAACGCGAGTAGAGGTCAATCTTCGAAGAATTTGACATAAGAACAAAAGATGATAGCGTAGAAAACGCTTACATAAGGATAAAAGGTGATAGCGTAGAAAACGCTAATTAGTCAGTTGCATCAGTCGCGAAGAGGAGGTGGAGCGAAGAAAAGGACGTGGCAAAAGGCCTGGCCCTTGTATAGATTCTGCTAAGGCGAAAAGGTGAATGAGTAGGTTCCGAAGCATCGGTTTGGAAGTACATCTTGAAAGGGAGGATAAAGAATGAGAAAGCAAGTTAGTTTGATATTGGTTGTCTTGTTGTCCATGTCAATGCTCACGGGGTGTTCTCAAGGTACTTCTTCACAGAAAAATAAAGTATTCAAGATTGGGATAGATAATTTCGGCCAAGCGAACTTCTTTGCGAGAACTGGAAGGGCGTCCATGACGGATGAAATTAAGAAGGACGGTGGAGAAGTCATTGCCACTGTTAGCGACACTGTGCCAGCAAGAACCGCTGCAATAGAAAATATGATTGCTCAAAACGTAGACGCAATAATTGTAGAAGAAGGCGCTATGAGCGATGTTGAGCCGGCTCTAGCAGAGGCAAAGAAGAAAGGCATCATTATAGGTTCGATGGACGGAGGAGATTCAGCGAGCGTTGATGTTTGGGCTACGTCAGATAATACCCTGCTTGGTACTGAATCAGCAAAGAAGCTCTGTGAACTCACAGGGGGCAAAGGAAATATTGTTGTGATATATAACGATGCCGGCGCTATGATAAGAACAAGAGTTGCAGCACTCCATGACGTCTTGGCGAATTATCCAAATATGCACATATCAGACAGCTTTGTATATGCATGGCCAGATTATAACGCTGACGTAAGGGCAAAAATGGAAGCTGTTCTTCAGGCAGAAAAAAAGCCAGGAGACATCGTAGGCGTATTCGCATCGTTTGATGGAGCTGGAATTGCTGCGGCTCAGGCTATACGGGAAGCAGGCCTTCAAAAATACATCTCCGTAGTTGGAATTGACGGGGATCCGGAAGCTTACAAGGAAATGCAAATAGCCGGCAGCCCGTTTAAGTTCACTATGGCACAAGATCCCGACTCCATTGCTAGAAAGGTTGTTGATGCTGTCTTTGAGCTCTTGAAGGGAAACAAGATACCGGAACGTATTATCTATGTTCCTGGGAAACCTGTAACTAAAGACACCATTCCTGCAGGTTCTTAAACTTCCTAAACATAGGCAGCCATTCTTTCAAGTTTACATGAGGAATCTCTCACTTTGAAGTAGGATAAAGTCCTATTCCACAAGTAAGAGATTTCTCATGTAAAAGGGGCAGGAAAAAATCGAATAACAGTATCGAAAGGAGTATCAATGTCTAACTTTACGCTAAGGAGAGAAGACGTAGACGACCTTATGCTTGGGTTAGGTATATTAGGGACAGGGGGTGGAGGCGATCCAGAATGGGGGAAAGCAATAATAGAAAATGATTTTGCACATGGAAGGGTATGCACAATTATCGACCCGGACGATGTTGAAGATGATGCATTCGTCTGTAGCGGCGGAATAATGGGTTCCGTAAAGTCATTGGACAAACTTTCATACAAGGATGTTGTTGCTGGCTGGGAGAATGACTTCATATTAGTTAAGGCATTTAGGGAAATGGAAAGACTCAAAGGTAAGAAATTGAATTATGTTATTCCCATCGAATCCGGAGGGCTAAACACTCCAGTCGTTATGTCCCTTGCTGCCAGAATGCATGTACCTATGGTGAATGCCGATGGGCTGGGAAGGGCAACACCTGAAACTCAAATGGCGAGTTTTATTGGCCATGGTGTTTCGCTTACTCCGATGCCCCTAGTTGATCTCTATGGCAATACCGTGATCGTTGCTGATTCAAAGGAACCCACCTATGCTGATGAAATAGGAAGAATCGTTGTCACTAGAGGAGGTGGGCTGGGGGCTAATGCTCACTATGCTATGTCAGGAAAACAGCTTAAAAATAGCTGTGTTCCAGGAGTTGTTACGAGAGCATTGGAAATTGGCAGAACCATAACTAAGGCAAGAGCAGAAGGGGGAAATCCCGTCCAGGCTTTTGCAAAGGAAGCCAATGGAGTAAAGATATTTGAGGGTGTTATCGAATCCGTACAGGGAGAAGACAAAGGCGGCTTCTACCTTGTAAATGTTCTTATTAAGGGGACCAATGAATTTGTTGATAGTACCTGCAAGATGGTCATAAAGAATGAAATAATGGCAGTTTGGGTAAATGAACAAGAGAAGTGTATTCTACCGGATCTGGCTTGCATGCTCGACCCTGAGAGTGGCATGGGGATTATGAGTTCCGACCTTCGCAACGATATGCAAATTGCAATTATTGGAGTACCGTGCCATGAAAGGTTAAGAGAATGCTTTAATACTGAAATTGGTGCAGCGGCTTTTTCGGGCAGCAGATATGGACACTCAGAGGTACAATACCGTCCAGTGGAATTGTTAAATAGAAGCAAATAGTATCTTGAGTGGGAGTGATGGTCTCAATTTCTTGACTGTGAAATCGTCAAAGGAGAATATCGCGTGAAAAAGAAGTATTCGTGCCGGTTCTTAAACATAGGCTGTCATTTCGTGACTGTAGGCCACCAGCGTGAATAGACTGGAAGAGGAAGAACGAGAATCAGCTGAAGAAGTTGTGTCAGCTGGAAGTGTTGTTGAGACAAAAGGTATTGGTAAGGAATTCAATGGTATATATGTTCTGAAAGACATAGATTTTGATTTACGCCCTGGCGAAATCCATTCTGTAGTTGGTCAAAATGGTGCTGGCAAGTCCACATTCATAAAGATATTGACTGGTTTGTACCCACCTAGTGAAGGTGAAATTCGTGTCAATGGTTCAGTAGTTGCACTTAATGGTGTAAAACGAAGTGAAGCATACGGCATAATGACGGTACAGCAGGAAATCAACACTGTACCTTTTTTTAACGTGTATGAGAACATATTCATCGGCTCTGAAGAAGTGAAAAGAAGATTTGGTATGAGCGTACTAGATGACAGAAAGATGAAAGAAAAGACAACATCGGTAATGAAGCGATTGGGAGTAAATGTTGACCCCGACACTCCTGTATTTTCGCTGAATGCATTAGCGAAAAGAATTATAGAGATAAGTAAAGCGCTGGTGCATGAGGCCAAGATCCTAATCTTCGATGAGCCAACTACATCGTTGGGGCAGGAAGAAAAAGAGAAATTGTTATCGGTGATAAAAGGGTTGAAGGAAAATGGTCTTAGCATTATTTTCGTATCCCATAATCTTGATGAAGTGCTGTCTATCTCTGATAGGATAACGGTGCTTAGAGATGGGCATAAGATAGGTACCCTTGACAGAAGAGACGCAACAATCGAAGATATTGTGTCCATGATGCTAGGTAATAAGCAGTACGCTGAACGCAAGCAGAGGGATTCATATATATCAAATGAAATTGTCCTCGATGTAGACAATGTGTGTACTGAGAAGTTGAAGAATGTGAGTTTCAACGTACATAAGGGCGAGATACTAGGTATTGCTGGTGCAGTTGGTGCTGGCAAAACGGAGATTGTGAGGGCAATATACGGTCTCGATGGGATAGTGACTGGCAAATTGACGCTTTATGGTAAGAGATATGTTCCGACCCCAGAGCGGTCGGTAAAGAATGGAATAGCATTTGTTCCGGAGGAAAGGCGTGCCCAGGGATTGGTATTGAGTTATTCGGTCGCGAAGAACCTGACTCTTGCCTATTTGGATAAATGGTGCAGAGCTGGCGTGATAGATGAGAGAGCTGAAGCTAATGTTACAAATGAGTATTGCAGTAAACTCGCGATTAAGGCTACTGGACCCCAGGAAGTGGTTGATCTCCTAAGCGGTGGAAATCAACAGAAGGTGGTAATTGCGAGGTGGTTGAGCGGCAATTTCAAGCTTGGCTTTTTCGACGAGCCGACAATCGGTATAGATATTAAGGCAAAGGAAGATATATATGACCTATTTGTTGAATGTGCGAAAGCCGGCAAATCGATAGTGTTCCTTTCTTCATATGTACCTGAACTGTTAGGTGTATGTGATAGGATACTTGTTATGCGTGGTGATCAATTTGTTGGAGAATTCAAGCCGGAAGAGGAAGATGCCGAGAGCAAAATAACGATTGCTTGTTTAGGTGGAGGCACTGCATCATGAGGACGAAAATCGGCAATAGGAGTAGTATCAAGGAGTTCTTGCGAAAATATGCAACTGCACTGAGCACAGTTGTGATATTTATGGTATTCGCAACTACGATTAATAATTTTCTTAACGTGGACAACATGTTTATGATGCTAAGGCAAATAAGCATGCGCACGATAATGGCATTTGGCTTCATATTTGTCATGGGCTCGGGTGGATTTGATATGTCGGTAGGCAATACGGTCGGTTTGGTAAATATCATACTTGCGGTCGTGCTTGTCGCCACAAAGAACGTTTGGTTGGCAGTAGGCGTATCAGTCGCATGTGGATTGCTGGTCGGGTATGTAAATGGAGCTCTGACGGCTTACGCGGGACTACCAGATTTTATCGCAACCTATTCCGTAGGGTCCATAGCATATGGAATCAAGATGCTTATGACCAAAGGGAGTCCAATATACTTTCCTGCGAAGATGCCCTCGTTCTTTTACTTCTTGGGCCAGGGGCATGTAGGAGCAATTCCTTTTCCCGTCATAATTATGTTGGTCGTATTCTTTGTGGCCTTCTTTGTGTTAACGAAGACGCCATTTGGAAGGAGGATTTATGCGGTTGGGGGAAACCCCGTTGCATCACTTTATGCAGGAATTAATGTCAGGAAATATAAGATGGCAGCCTATATGATATCGGGTTTGGCAGTGGCTATTGCCGCGATCTTACTTACGTCGTGGCTTGGATCTGCACAGCCGCTTGCGGGGGAAGATTACTTGCTTGACGTCATAGCAGCCGCTTTCCTTAGTACGACAATGTTTGGTAACGGAGAACCAACAGCAGTGGGAGTATTGGTGGGGTCATTCTTGATAGGAATGTTAACCACCGGGCTCACCATGCTTAATGTCCAGTATTATTTCCAGTATATGGTAAAGGGTTTGGTCGTAATAATCGCTGTTCTCCTTTCGGTGCTCTTGGGACAAAAAATCAAAATGAAGGTCTGAATCCTAGAATCAATCGAACAAGTGGTGGGATGGACGAAATGGTTCTTACATACTAGTGTAACAGACGAAATGGCAAAGATTGAGCTGAAGGAGAATAAGCTTGACGCACATTTGTTGCTGATAGATGACGTGGCATGGAGTTCTAATTGTGGTGGAATTGTGCCTTGATGCCTGTCCCACTATTGGGATTCATTGCGGCTAAGGGGTTTTTCTGAGGCAGGGCAAACGTACTCTGACACTAGGCTGTTATCCACTGATCGGATGGATTTGATCTCAGTTGGTATACAGTATTCTGTTTCTCACGCAATTGTACAAATATCCGGGAGAGGATGCGTGAGAATAGCGAATATCTTCAACTTGTGGGACAGAACCTTTTGCATGTGGGGCGAGCCCGCTTAGACTAAAAGCGGAGTGGGTATTTACTGCAGTGTTCAAGTGTGCGTTGGAGAAAGGGGTTTTGGTAAAGCAAGGTAGTTGTTATGGGGCGTATTGCTAGGGTCAATGATGCTATCAAGGGAGGTGGTAAATGTTACCCTTACTGCCGGTTGCGGTATTAACTGTAAATTTGAGTACAGGCAAAATAGTAAGAGAAGAAATAGCTGATGAGGCAGTTCTTAAGAAGTACATTGGTGGAATGGGGCTTGCAACGTATTTGTTTATGAAAAGATATAGCCCCCTTTTAGATCCATGGAGCGAGAATTCAGCAATAGTATTTGCTTCTGGGACTATCACGGGAACTGGAATTCCATCGTCAGGAAGAGTGTCTGTTGTGTTTAAGAGCCCCGTAACGGGTAGATATTTCAAAGCAAGCGCGGGTGGGGGGTTTGGGAACCAACTAAAGACGGCGGGTGTTGATATATTGTTGGTGGAAGGAAAAGCTGAGAGACCCGTATATATCAATATATGTGATGATAATGTTGAAATAAGGGATGCGGCCCACCTGTGGGGCAAGGATGTACGAGAGACCAATAGACTTATAAGAGAGGAGCTTCATGACCCTGAAGTCCAGGTTGTCTCTATAGGGCCGGCGGGCGAAAACAGAGTTTTGTATGCTTCGCTACAAGTCTCGATCTATAATTCGGCTTCGAGAGGTGGGGCAGGAGCCGTGCTGGGTTCCAAGAACTTAAAAGCAGTCGCTGTTAGAGGCACTCATTACATAGAAGTGGCACAACCTGATAGGTTTGATAGAGTTGCGAGAAGGGTAACACGTAAATTGTTTGAAGCTCCAGGCGTAAGCGTCATTTCAGACTTTGGCACCTCCCCGGCGTCCGATTCACTGAATCTCTTTACTGCTTGTCATTTTAGAAATTTCCAAGAAAACCATGTGGACCCCAAAGATGTAGACCGTCTGACAGGTAATTATCTGGTAAAGAGTGGGCTTTTAAAGAGAAGGGTTGGTTGCTATTCATGCCCAATAGGGTGTCACAGATTTGTGACTATAGATGATGGCCCGTATAAGGGGACATACACGGGAGGCCCCGAATATGAGACTCTAGCTGCGTTTGGCCCCTGCGAGATTAGTACCGAAGCGGTCGTAAAAGCGAATGAAATGTGTAATCTCCTTGGTCTAGACACAATATCGACAGGAAGTTGCATACAGTGGCTCATGGAATGCAAACAAAGGGGTGTGGTTACTGATGAGATGGCAGATGGCCTTGATTTAGGTTGGGGGCATGACGAGACAGTCATAAGACTCATTCGGAAGATTGCCTACAGGGAGGGAATAGGTAGTCTCCTCGCCGAAGGAACCAAAAGAGCATCAGAACAATTAGGGTCCAACTCATATAAATGGGCGATACAAGCGAGAGGACTTGAGCAATCTGCTATTGACACTAGGTTTGCAACTGGGTACGCTTTGGCTTTTGCAGTTAACCCAAGAGGTCCTGATCACTTAAACACTGAGTGTTTAGCAGAATTTGGTGGCAATAGTGAGGCAGATGGCGTAATAAAGCACATAACAGGTAGTGAAGAGTATGCATACCCGTTTACAACGGACAAGAGGGCAGAAATAGTAAGATGGCATGAGGATATATACGCTGTTTCTGACTGTATGGGTATGTGCGCTTTTTCTACAACTGCTCAGTTTTGGATGAATGAGGAAGATCTGGCTGAGATATTTTCAGCGTCAACTGGTGTTGAGATCGATGCAAGAGAAATTATGGAGGCCGGAAAAAGGACAATAACGCTGCAGAGACTCTATAATGCAATGCTAGGGCATACTCGTGAAGAGGACGTTCTTCCTTATAGGTTTATGAATGAAGTGAAAACGATAACAATAGAGAGTTCCTCGACAATAGCACAGCGTATCCCTGAGAGCAAAGATACTATTCCGCAGATACATAAGGATGAAAAAGGATTAGTGCACATCAGTTCTATAAATAGTACAGACGTATTGGACACAATGAAAGATGAGTATTATAGACTTCATGGCTGGGATCTATCTACGGGATGGCCGACCTTGAAGACATTAGAGGAGCTTGGTCTCAATGAATTCTCCGCGGAAGCTCTTAAGCATATCAAATTGTCCGAGGCCTAGTATCTAAGGATGTGACTGGTAACCTCAGAAGATTCTTGACAACCAAGATGCTGCGGCAGAGAAGAATACCGTGGAGAGCTTTGCCAAGCGTAGCTAAGTGCAGTGCGTTATACGAGGAGGCTGTTGGATGAAGAAGATCGTCAGAAATTCCGCAGAATGCGTAGGTTGCCACCTGTGCGAACTGACTTGTTCTTTTAAGCACTGGGATGCATTCTCATCGAGGCTATCCTATTTGAGAATTAAGAGTGACGAGTCTTTAGCAACTAATGAGTTAGTTATCTGCAGACAGTGTGACGATGCACCATGTATGGACGTCTGTCCTATGAATGCAATATCAAAAGATGAAAATACAGGAGCAATGAAAATTGATCAAGACAAGTGCATTATGTGCAATATGTGTATGAATGCATGTCCATACAAGGCCATATTTGCGGTTGAAGTTCCTGAAAATCGCAAGATGGAAGTTCATATGTGCGATCTATGTGGTGGCGAGCCGGAATGCATTAAAGTATGTTATAGAGGAAGTATTGAATACAAGGACGTAGACGCAGGAGTAAGGGGGTAAGACAATATTCATGGATAAGCTACGTTTTGTGGGTATAAATTCAAGCCCGAGACGACATGCAAATACAGAGATACTTGTGAACAGGGTTCTAGATTCAGCACGGATTGAAGGTCAGCGAAGAGGGTACGAAATTGAATTGGATTATGTGTCTCTTTATGGGAAAACAATATTGCCTTGCCTGGATTGTGATGGATGCGTAAGAAACAAGTCATACTGTATATTAAAGGATGATTGGCTGGATATAGTTAAGCATGTTATTGATCCTGTGCCGAATGGACTCGTTTTGGGATCGCCTGTGTATTTTTTCAACGTCAACTCTGAGATGAGAGCTTTCATGGAAAGATTTACTTCGCTCACAAAACAAATATGGTACAAGGAGTTCCCATATTCTCCTCCTGATTGGAGCAGAACTGCGGCAGGAGCAGTTACTGTTGGATACGATAGAAATGGAGGCCAGGAGATTGCGCTTACAACCATGCTGCACTTTCTGCTTCTAAATGGGTTTGTTGCAGTTAGTGGAGAAGGATATACGAACAGGTATGTGGGAGTTGCTGGCTGGCAGATGGGTAAGGACGGGGCAAAAAGGGACGCCGTCAATGAAGACCATAGTGCTATGAAAAGCTGTGAAAACCTAGGGAAAAGAATCGCTACGACGGGAATACTGTTATCAGGTAGAGATTTGTGATGTGTAGCGCCACAAGAGTATTTATAGAATTGTGCGGCAGTCGATTAAGACGGTCAGGGTGTTGAATGAAAGCAGTATCTTGGAGACAGCTGAAATAGGGGGAAAGAGTAGGGCGTTATATATCACAAGAGGAGTTGAAGAAATTGGGCAGAGCAGTTCTTTTCCTAATTGGAATTGCGGGAGGAGCTTATGAGGGCTCAGTTTGCAGAGAGATGGTCGAAAAGGATTAGGATTGAGACTCCCAGGTAATGTTAATCACTAGTGGACCTGGCTGGCAATTTGCAATGAGAAGGGATTACACATGAGCCCTATCAGAAACGGAGCCAAGAAGCGAGCACCAACTGGCGAGAACGCATGTGGTGAGGACATGCGAAATATAGCTCAGATTTTTCAACATGTTCCTGAGCAATTCGCCTGATATTCTGGGAGGATAAGTAGTGGATGTTTTGACTGCCATGAAGAATAGAAGAAGCATAAGGAAATTTACTGCTGATGTGGTAGAAGACAGTGTCCTAAGAGACCTTATCCTAGAAGCCGGGATCTGGGCACCGACAGGAAATGCACAGGGCTGGCGATTTGTCGTAATTACTGACCGACAAATTCTAAATAGAATCAAATCTGTTTCCCCAGGTCTCTTAGGCAATCCCAGCGCGGTTATTGTCGTCTGTCATGATTTAGCTTATGCTTTGAAAACAGGAGGGGAGTTTGGTGTTAAGACTGCTTCTCTAATGGATACAGCCATGGCAGCTCAGAATATTATGCTTGCTGCCCATGCTAGGGGATTAGGAACCTGCGCAGTCGCTTCTTTTCATCCCGAGGCGGTTCAGAGAATTATCGAGTTACCTGAACACATTTGCCCACAACTCCTAATCACCGTAGGTATTCCTGGTGAAGTCTGCACTGCCCCCAAGCGGAACCATGATGTGATCTGGTTCAACTCCTATGAAGATGAACGAGACGCCTAAGCAGCAGATGCTCGAGTTAGTGTGCTTTATGCTGACCAGCGCTTGCAATCTGGTGAGCGATCCGAAGAGCTATGGCCCATTCCGCCTTATTGACGCAGTAAGTCGTTTAATCGATATTTTGTCTGAAAACCAAATGTCATCGCCAGAGCTCGGAAAAATTCGAGAAAGAATTGAAACCGAAAAGTTGAAAGTGATAGAAGAGGAAGATCAAGCAAGTTCCGTTCTAAATGACCTTGTTCTCTACACCGTGAAATTGATGGAAGGTCAGGATTGAATCTAAGCATCAGACACTGAAGGGAAATGTGGACACATGTGCACAATGTTGCAGGTGATGATTAGAGAGGGAAAGCGCCCCCTGCAATATTCTGCCTCCCCACAGAAGCATCTAACAGTACTGACTTCCAGGTCTTCCTTGCTTTGGATTATGGCGGTGCCTTGACCATGACAAGTTCGATTTCTGTTACTTCTCTCTCGCCCGAGAGGGTCCAGCAGTACTCTGCTGTCCTGTGGATACATTTCAGATGAGTCGATGCGCAGACCTTGTTTATTCAATGGGATGTCAATAATGTATATTGAGATATGTATTGAGGTGATACAATGGGAACTGTGACTGTGAAACTGTTCGTAACGACAAGAGAAAGGTTCAATCATGATTCAGTTCAAATCTCCGGTAACACGTTTGTTGAAGTCATAGGAAACCTTATTGCAGAATATCCAGAGCTTAAGGGTACGGTGGTCAATGAAGATATGAGCCTCAAAAGAAATTTCATCTACCTTTTGAATGGCAGGAATGCTGAATTCCTTAAGAAGGGAGAAACCCTGATCAGAGACGGAGACAAGATTTCGATCTTTCCACTGGCTGGTGGTGGTTGAACCTACGGGCGATCGCTAGACAGAGATGGCAGGGATCTTCGAGCAAGCAATCGCAATCAATACAAGAGAGACAATGCTTTCTTCGCGGTACATGTGAAGGGTGTGTGGTTTCTCCCCTTTCAGAGGCATAATTAGCATAGCTATGGAGCAGTCTAAAAAAGGCCGAAGTCCTTCACGAGAGTTCATTGCGGTTGTGTTCTGCCCGGTGAATTGGTGTTTTCTTTCCGCCAGAAGCTCCAATCTTAGGGTCTCTTTGCCTCAAGTCTATCCCTCCAACTTGATTGTTCACTCCATCGATAAAGGCGTTGTAGTCAACAGAGGCACCATGTGCAATCTTGTCAGAAAGCTCTTTGCTGCCGAAAATGGTCGTGTAGCTGCCACGTATCTTGATCACTATGGGCTGTCTTCGTTTGGTGATTTTGTCTAGTTGTTCCTGGCAGAGGAAGATCTCGTGATACAGGCTGGCCAGGTCCAGGGCTGCACATGGTGACTGCAGTCGTCTCTTCGTGAACACCCCGCGGTACCAGCATCCGTGTGCATGGGGTCTACGCGCGTCATACTCCTTGTAGAGGAGCGTCCGGCTGGGAAGGAAGCAGTTCAGCAAGAGGTGCAGCGCCAGGTACAGTCGGCTCAACAGATCAATCTTAGCCTGACTGTCATGCCAGCCACACTCCACGAACTTGCGGACGACCGAGTTGTTCTCCTCCACATGGGAGCGTCGTTCTTCTGGTACGGACGGGAACGGATGAAGGTAATGTCCCGACCATGGTAAAAGTGGGTGAGATGACTGTTCATGAGGTCACTCCTGTTGTCAGAATGCAGACAGATGGTCTTCCCCCGATATCGGTGGAGACACGACTCAAGGGCAGCGACCACACAGGTCTCTGATTCCGTTCAGATAGCACCTGCTTCGGTCTAGCTAGTGACGCAGTCAGTGACGGTAGGGGTCCCCCCCCTAGCCAGCCAAGGCCCACCACTGCTTGTCCTCCATCATGACCCACTAGGCTTCACGGCCAGTATGGCCAAGTATCCAGTGGGGGATCCCTGCATGTTTGGATGGGAATCCTGCCACCCAGCAACATACTCTGCATATGAGAGATCCCATGGAGACGGCCCATCTGTTGCTATCCCGAGAGAAGCCGTCCGATGGGGGAAGGCTCATCTGCAGGGGAAGTTGCTGTATCTCATAATTAAGATGGAGATATCCATAGGTATCGGAAGAGTGACATGTTTCCTGCAGTATCCCGTGGATTCACAGAAGTCGTCCAGCGTGGCCGACTTCTTGGTCTTCCCTGCTTTCAGGCATGCTTGTGCCTTGACCATGGTGAGCTCTATTCCCACCGCTCCTTTCTCAGCCCAAGGGCCAAGTGTATTCTGCCATTCTCCGCATACATCTTCTCAGGAGTCGCCGAAGCTCCGTTCATGCACATTTTGGATGAGTCGATGTGAGTCCGCAGTTGACTGTCGAAAATATCCCTACTATAACTTTAAGGGTAAGGGAGCAAAAGGCCACACGATACTGCCCAGAAAACAAGATAGTTTCATGGCACCGCTGGCTGTCAGCTGGATATATGTATATGCTGCAAATATGAAGAGTTGTCATGCAAGCTGCGGTATTAGAGCTTAAGGAAGATGTTAGAATAAAGAGAGTTCATTTAAGAGAGTTCATTTAATACGAGGAGGCAGTAATAGTGCGCGAATTATCATCTATGGCGGCAAATATCCTGCCGTCACCTATCAGGAAGATGTTCAACATTGCCAGTAAAATGAATAATACGGTAAGCTTTGCACTCGGGGAGCCGGATTTCACAACTCCGAAGAATATAATCGACGCA
>Ga0209124_10000868_pt1 | contig 13548 bp, 14 predicted proteins | sample BarGraIncu01122A_FD_184502 | JGI IMG/M metagenome (GOLD analysis project Ga0209124, IMG submission 184502) | Arctic peat soil microbial communities from Barrow, Alaska - Barrow Graham LP Incubations 011-22A (SPAdes) (version 2) | ecosystem: Environmental > Terrestrial > Soil > Wetlands > Peat...
CTCGCACGCCTTCGGGGCGCTCGCGGCGGCGCTGGTGGGGACGGCGGAGTTCTACCTTCGGGCTCCCCGGATCGACCGTGTCACCATGGGGGCCCTGGTCCTCGAGGTGCTTCTGGGATTCCTCACCTTCACCGCCTCCTTGATGGCGTTCGGCAAGCTCCAGGAGATCCTTCCCACCCGGCCGATCACCTGGCGATTCCAGAACATTGTCAACCTGTCGCTCCTCGGCCTCGCGGCGGGTTCCGGAGTCTACCTGGTGGTGCGACCGGATTCGGTGTGGCTGTTTCCCGCCTTCGTGAGCCTTTCTCTGCTCTTCGGGGTCCTGCTCATCGTCCCCATCGGGGGAGCCGACATGCCGACGGTCATCTCCCTCCTGAACTCCTACGCCGGGCTCTCCGCCGCCGCCATGGGTTTCGTCCTCGATAACAAGCTCCTGATCGTCGCGGGCGCGCTCGACGGCTCCTCCGGCTTCATCCTGTCGGTGATCATGTGCCGGGCCATGAACCGGTCCTTCACCAACGTCCTCTTCGGTGCCTTCGGGAAGGTGCGTGATGAAGGCCGGCCCGCGGGAGAGCTGCGCCCGGTCCGCAGCGCAACGGCCGAAGAGGCGGCGGGAATCCTCCAGGCGGCCGGTCTCGTCATTGTCGTCCCTGGATACGGCATGGCGGTGGCCCAGGCGCAGCACAAGGTCCGCGAACTCTACGACGTTCTGACGAAGGCCGGGGTCGAAGTGAAGTTCGCGATCCACCCCGTGGCGGGTCGCATGCCGGGCCACATGAACGTGCTCCTCGCCGAGGCCAATATCCCGTACGACCGGCTGGTGGAGATGGAGGAGGTGAACTCCGAGTTCCCCCAGGCGGATGTGGCACTCGTCCTCGGCGCGAACGACGTCACGAACCCCGCGGCGCGCCACGACAGGACGAGCCCGATCTTCGGCATGCCGATCCTCGAGGTGGACAAGGCGCGCACGGTGATGGTCGTCAAGCGGAGTATGAACCCCGGGTTTGCCGGAATCGAAAACGAGCTTTACTACCTCGACCGGACGCTCATGGTCTTCGGCGACGCCAAGGCGGTGGTGGGAAGCATCGTCAGGGAACTTTCCGGAGGCGGGGGGCGCTGACCGGGGCGCTATAATGGTCGTCGGGGAGGAATTTCACCATGCCGTACACCGAAGCTCCCGGGTTCCGGATGTATTACGAAGAGCACGGGAGCGGGTTTCCGCTTCTGCTGATCAACGGGCTGGGGAGCGACCACCTGGAATGGCTCCACCAGCTTCTCGCCTTCGAAGCGCGCTTCCGGGTCGTCGTCTTCGACAACCGGGGAACCGGGATGACCGACGTTCCTCCCGGGCCGTACACGACGGCGCAGATGGCGGATGACGCGGCGTCGCTGCTGCGGGCTCTCGGCATCGCCCGGGCGAACGTTCTCGGCGTTTCCCTGGGGGGGATGATCGCGCAGGAGGTCGCGCTGCGGCACCCGGATCGGGTGGATCGGCTGGTGCTCGGGTGCACCGGGCCGGGAGGGGTGCTCTCGCTCCGGCCGTCCCCGGAGGCGATGGCGGCGTTCGCCCTTGCGAAGGGGGAGGACCCGGAAGCGGAGTTGCGCCGGATGCTCCCGTATCTCTACACCGACGCGTGCATCCGTGAGTGGCCCGGCGAGATCGAGAGGTTCGTCCGGAGGCGACTTGACCACCCTTCGCCGCCGCAGGGGTACCTCGCCCAACTATTCGCCGCAGTGTCCCACGACGCGTCGGCGCGGCTCGAGAAGATCCGGTCGAGAACGCTCGTCATCACGGGAGACGCGGACCGCCTCGTGCCTTGGGAGAATTCCCTTCGGATCGCGGGACGGATCCCGGGAGCGAAGCTGGTCGTGCTGCCCGGCGCCCCTCACCGCCTCTTCGCGGAGACCGCCGACGCGTTCAACCTGGAAGTCCTCCGGTTCCTGTCCTGAGGTCAGAGGGCGCCGGCGTCGCGGAGGTCCTTCTCGAACCGGGCGGCGTTGAATTTGTCCCCGGAGACGATGGCCCCCTCCACGTCGAGGGTGGGGACCTTCCGCATCCCTTCGTTGAGCCTCATCACGATCCCGGCCGCCTCCGGCCGCTGCTCGATGTCGACCTCCTCGTACGCGATCCCGCGCTCTCCGAGGAAGCGCATCGCGGCCTTGCAGTCCCCGCACCACGGGGTGGTGTAAATGACGATCCTCTTCGTCAGGGCATTCCTCCCTTTCCGCCCGCGTTCATGCCGGACTCTCCTTCCTTCGATACCGTGGACGGCAGCGGGCTCCGCTTCCTGCGCTCCCCCGTCGGCCGGATCATTTCGCGGTGGAACCTGACGATGTACTCCACCGCATCTTCGGGGTGGTCCGCCAGGTAGAACAGGTTCAGGTCGGCCGCGGAGATCGTCCCCTCCTCGACCAGCGTTTGCTCAATCCAGCGGATCAGACCCTCCCAATATTTCCGCCCCATCAGCACGACCGGGAATCGCCGGATCTTTGCCGTCTGGATGAGGGTCAGCGACTCGAAGAACTCGTCCAGCGTTCCGAACCCCCCCGGCATGATGACGTACCCGGAAGCGTATTTCACGAACATCACCTTGCGGGCGAAAAAGTGCCGGAAGGTAAGCGACACGTCCTGATACCCGTTCGGCTTCTGTTCCACGGGGAGCTTGATGTTGAGCCCCACCGAAACGCCCTTCCCCATCCGCGCTCCCCGGTTGGCCGCCTCCATGATCCCCGGGCCGCCGCCGGAGATGATGGCGAACCCGCGCTGTGCCAACATTTTCGCGACTTTGAGGGTGGCCTTGTACGATGCTGCGTCCCTGGTCATCCGTGCGCTGCCGAAGATCGTAATGGCCGGGCCCAGGTCCTTGAGCGTCTCGAACCCCTCCACGAATTCGCTCATGATCCGGAAGACGCGCCACGTTTCCCCGGGACCGAACTCGTCCGTCTTCATCGCTCCTCCTGTCTGTTCCTGAACGTCCGTGGAATCCCGGCGATACCTCATCAGCCGCCCGCGAGAGCCCGGAAGAAGCGCGACTGCACCTGCCGCGACAGCAGCGCTTTTTTTATCGGGGGGAGGCCGACGACGATCCGCGTCACCGCGCGCAGGGCGGCGTGGTCGAGCCGGTCGAAGTCGTCGAACAGCAGGTTCTGGAACTTCCCCCGCTCGATGGCCATCACCACCCACCGATGCCACGCCTTCTCAGGAACCACAACCCGCTCCTCCCGCGGGGACATGGCGAGCGCCCCGCGGTTGCAGGCGGGCTTGCACACTCCGCACCCCAGGCACACCTCGGGGGACAGGGCCGCCTTCTTCCCTTTCCCCTCCCCCTCGATCCGGATGGCCGACACGGGGCACCGCTTCGCGCACAGCCCGCACCCGTTGCACTTCGCCGGGTCGAATGCCGCCTCGAAGGGCGAGGTCGCGACCGCGTCGAACATCTTGAACCGGTTGATGGCGGAGAGCATGGCGCAGCAGCAGCCGCAGCAGTGGCACACGAACGCGGGGCGCTTCTGGACGTTGTCGACGATGTGCACCAGACCTTCCTCGCGCGTCCGGGCGAAGATGTCGAGGGTCTCTTCCCGGGAGATCTTCCTTCCGAGACCGTGTCGGGCGACGTACTCGGCCGAGGAGTTCAGGGTGGTGCACACCTCCATCGGCTTCGCGCACCTCTTCCCCTCGTGCTCCATGACGTGCCGGCAGTAGCACAGGGAGACCGCCCACGCCTTCGCCTCCCGGACGAGGTGGGTGGCCCGCTCGTAGTCGAGCACCCGCGTCATGTCTTGCGGATCGAGCATGGCCTCGTGGATGAGCGTCCGGCCGCTCTGCGTTTTCCCCGCGAGGACGGAGCGGGCGTACGCGGGGTCGTCATGGACGTACGCGGCCATGTGGCGGGCGATCTCCTTCTGGGGGATGTCGTCCCGCACCCGCATGAAGGCGAACTCGAAGAAGCCGAGGAGGGTCGGCGAGAGCATATAGGAGGTCTTCCCGTTCCGCACGAAATCCATCACCAGCCCCTTGTCGGCCATCCGGTCCAGGAGCGGCCCCAATTCGCCGGGGGATTTCTTCGTGCGGCGGGCGATCCCGTCCAGGCCGATCGGGGCGATCGGCATCCGCGCGGCGATCTCCGCCTCCTCCTCGGTGTAGAGGCGTTTCAGGATCTCGTAGAGCGCCGCGGCGGGCGGCGCGCCGATGGGGAACCGGTCCAGCCGCTTCTGCAGCCGTCCGTACGCCCCGTTCCCGTTGTGGATATGTCCCACGGTTCCTCCTTGCCGGAAACCGTTGCGCCCCCTGCGATGCCAGGCCTCTGTTCCGGCCCCAACAGGATAACAGAGGACCCGATGGACAGCACCCGGGCGTTACGGTACAGTTTCGGGGCACGTCGGCACCGGCGGTCCGTTCGGCGCCGCGGAAGGGAGTCTTTGCATGGCGGGTCTCGATTTCTCCGAGCTTCTTCGCCGTTACAGGGAAGCGCTCGGGCAGGCGCAATCTTCTCAAGGCAAGACCGTCCCGGGAGGTGGGTATATGGGTCCGAAACCCGGCCTGATCAAGGTCGCCGCGGTCGTGATCGTCGTCTTCCTTATTTTCTCCGGATCGCTCGTGATCATCGGGCCCGGCCAGCGCGGGGTCGTCATCAACTTCGGCGCGGTTTCCGACCAGGTGTGGGACGAAGGGCTCCACTTCAAGATCCCCGTCTACCAAAGGGTCGAGAAGATGGACGTGCGGGTCCAGAAGGAGCAGACGGAGGCGGAGGCGGCCTCCAAGGACCTGCAGGACACCCGCTCCACGATCGCGGTCAACTTCAATATCATCCCCGACAAGGCGGGGTGGGTCTTCCAGCACATCGGGCGCGGGTACAACGAGCGCGTCATCGACCCGGTGACCCAGGAGGTCGTGAAGGCGGTCACGGCAAGGTACACGGCCGTCGAGCTGATCACGAACCGGGAGAAGATCCGCACGGAGATCAAGGCCCTGCTGAAAACGCGGCTGCTGGACTACCACATCGCCGTGGTGGACGTCTCCATCGTCAACTTCAAGTTCAGCGCCCAGTTCGCCCAGGCGATCGAGAACAAGCAGACCGCCGAGCAGATGGCGCTCAAGGCGAGCCGGGACCTCGACCGGATCAAGATCGAGGCGCAGCAGAAGATCGCCGCGGCGCAGGCGGAGGCCGAGTCGCTGCGGCTGCAGCGGCAGAACATCACCGCCGAACTGGTCGAGCTTCGGCGGATCGAGGCGATGCAGGAGGCGATCAAGAAATGGAACGGAGTGCTCCCCAACGTTACCGGCGGGGCCATGCCGTTCATCGACGCGAAATCGTACACGGGGAAGTAACCCTCCTCCGCTCCGAGGCGGCGCAGCCGAATTCGTTGCCGTATTTATGAAATGGAGTACTTAGAGCGTCTTGGCGATCCGCTCGGCGGTCGCGCGCGACTCCCGGACGCAGTCGTTCAGGGCGATCCCCCGATAGGCGTTGCTGTTGAGGTGCATCCCGGGAAGCCCCGCCAGTCTGGCGTCGATCCGCTCCAGACGCTTCCCGTGGCCGACGAGATATTGCGGTATTCCCCGGTCGTGGAAGAACGTCCTAGCGAGGACCGGCTCGGCGGAGATCCCCATGATCTCCTGCAACTCCTTCCGGGCGATGGCGAGCAGATCCGCTTCGGGCAGCGCCGCAAGCTCCGGAGCGCGCACCCCCCCCACCATCACGCGCAACAGGGCCTTTCCCTCCGGCGCCCGGTTCGGGAAGACGCTCGAGTCCCACAGCGCCCCCAGGATCTTCCGCTTCTCTCCGCGCGGGATGAGGAAGCCGAACCCGTCGAGTGCGTTGCCCATCGTGGCCTTCCGATACCCGAGCGCCGCCACGGTGATCGGCGAATAGGGGATCCCGGCAAGGAGCTCAGAAAGTTCCTCGTCCAGCGGGGAAACCATCCCCGCGGCCGCGTACGCCGGCGCGGCGATCACCACCACGTTCGCCGCCATCTCCTCCCGCGCGCCCTCGGCGGACATCGAAAGGACGTACGCCTCTCCGTGCCGCTCGATCCGGTCCACGGCCACGTTCAGATGCAGCCCCTCCGAGAGTCGCGCGGCGAGGGTGTCCGTCAGCGTCTGCACCCCGTGGTCGAACGACATCAGAACGCCTCCGGGTCCCGCGGACATCTCTCCCTTCACGCCCTGTTTCGCCCGCTCTTTTCGCACGCCGAGCATCCCGCGCACCAGCCCGCCGTACTTCCGCTCCAGGTCGTAAATCACGGGGAAGCAGGAGCGCAGCGACATCTTGTCCGGGTCGCCGGCGAAGATGCCGGTGACCATCGGATCGATCAGTTTCTCAAGCGCCTCGGGACCAAGCCGCCTCCTTGCGAACTCCCCCAGCGACTCGTCGACGTCCGCGGGCGGGCCCGAAGCGAACGGCTCCCACAGGATCCGCAGGCGGCCGGGGAGGGAGAGCAGCTGCGACATGAAGAACGCCGGCGGCGTCTCGGGGAGGCGGTGCAGTTTCCCGCCGGAGAGGATGAACCGCTTGCGGGCGAGATCGGAGGAGCGGGCCAGGCGACTCCCGATCCCGAGGTCCTTCACCAGATCCATGCCGTGCGGCTTGTTCGTGAGGAAGCCGTTCGGCCCCCACTCGATGGAGAAGCCGTCCTGGCGGACCGTGCGCATCTTCCCGCCCGGGACCGCGTCGGCCTCCAGCAGCAGGATCTCGGCCTCCTTCCCCGCGTCGGAAAGGGACTTCACGAGAAAGTGTGCCGTTGCCAGCCCCGACAGGCCGGCCCCGATGATTACGATACGAGGCATCAGACCGCTCCCAGCACGAGATCCCTCAGCGCGGCGATGTACCCGGGCGCGTCGTTCAGCGCGGGCGCCCGCAGGAACGATTGTATACCCGCTTGCCGCGCGTGGGCGGCCAGACGCACGTCCAGCTCGTGAAGCGTCTCGATGTGCTCCGACACGAAACTCACCGGGACGACGACCAGCGTCCTCACCCCCTCCCGCGCGAGTCGCGTCACCTCGTCGACGGTGTCGGGGGGGAGCCACACCGTCGGACCCACCTTGCTCTGGTACGAGATCCCGTGGGGCAGGCCGGGAAAGGAGCGCATCACCGCCGCGACGGTGCGCGCCGTCTCCTCCCGGTACGGGTCCCCGCCATCGATCAACGCCTGCGGAACCCCGTGGGCGCTGAAAAGAAGGAAGATGCCGCCGCGGTCCGCATCCCGTATCACCGCGGCGATCGTCTCCGCGAGCGCGGCGACGTACTTCGGGTGCTCCGGGTAGGAGCGGATCTCCGTCAACGGACAGGAGCATCCCGCCCACTTCATCCAGCGGCGCAGGTCGGAAAAACTCGAGCCCGTGGTGGCCGAACAAAAGTGCGGGTAGAGGGGGAGGGCGATCGCCCGGGCCACGCCGTCCTCCTTCATTTCGAGGGCCGCGTGTTTCGCGAGTGGGTACCAGTACCGCATCCCCGTGTACACCTTGAAGCGGCCCCCCGTTGCGCGCAGCGCTTCCTCGAGGGCGAACCGCTGGCGCTCCGTGATCGCGGCGATGGGCGACCCTCCCCCGATCTCCTCGTAATACCGGCGGATCTTCCGGGCGCGAAGCCCCGACACGACCCAGGCGAAGAGCGGCTGCGTGATCGCCGCCGCGGGCAGACGGATCAGCTCCTTGTCGGAGAAGAGCCTCGCGAGGAACGGCCGGACGGCGTTCAGGGAGTCGGGACCCCCCATGTTGAGGAGGACTACGCCCGTGAGAGGGCTATCGGTAGGCACGCGCGGGCCTTTCCCGGAAGCGCCGCTCACACTTTCCGGCCGAGGCGGTGGACCGCCTCGACCATCGCGATCGCGTGCTCCGGATTGGTGGGAGGAAGGATCCCGTGCCCGAGGTTGAAGATGTGGGAGGACGCCTTTTCGCCGCGCCGCAGGACGTCCCGGACGCAGTCGTCGATCTTCTCCGGCGGGTGGAAGAGCATCGTCGGGTCCATGTTCCCCTGCAGCGCCTTGTCCGGGCCGACGACCATCGCCGCCACGTCGAGCGGGATCCGCCAGTCCACGGCCACGACGTCGATCGGCAGCGTCCTGATCGCCGTGAGCAGCGTGGCGCAGTCGTTCGCGAAGTGGATCACGGGGACTCCCTTCCGGTTCAGGCCGGCGACGACCTGGCGGGTGTACGGGAGGGCGTACTCCTCGTAGTCCCCCGGAGTGAGCACCCCCGCCCACGTGTCGAAGATCTGCACCGCCTGCGCGCCAGCCGCGATCTGGGCGTTGAGGTACAGGATCACCGTCTTCGCGATCTTGTTCATCAGGGACCGGTACACTTCCGGCGCCTGGTACATCAGCTTCTTCAGCTGGATGAAGTTCTTCGAGGTCCCGCCCTCCACGATGTAGGAGGCGAGCGTGAACGGGGCGCCCGAGAAGCCGATCAGCGGCACCTTCCCGTCGAGTTCCCTGCGCAGGATGCGGATCGCCTCCATCACGAAGGGGACCTTCTCCGCGGGGTCGGGGACGGCGAGGGAATCGACGTCCCGCTGGTTCTGGATCGCCTTTCCCAGCAGCGGCCCCTTCCCGTCGTGGAACTCGAGCGGCACCCCCATCGCCTCGACGGGGATGAGGATGTCGGAGAAAAGGATCGCCGCGTCCACGCCAAGGCGCTCGACCGGCTGGAGCGTGACCTGGGCGGCCAGCTCCGGGGTCTTGCACATCGTCAGGAACGAATTGTTCCCGCGGATCTTCTGGTACTCGGGGAGGTAGCGGCCCGCCTGCCGCATGATCCACACGGGGGTGACGTCGACCGGCTCGCGCCGGCACGCCTTCAGGAATCGGTACTCCGTCATTTCGACCTCGGATTCGGTTATTTCGTCGGTTTTCCCGCCTGGACCGCCTCGGCAAGGCGCTTGCGGGTCTTGATCGGCACGTAGTTGCAGAACGGCTCCTCCTCGAGGTAATCCTCGAGGACCGCGTCGGCCCGCGCCCGGCAGCCGCCGCAGACGTTGATGTATTCGCACTCGCCGCACCGCCCCTTGTACTTCTCGAAGGAGCGCAGCGACTCGAACAGCTCCGATTTGCGCCAGATCTCCCCGAACTTCTGCTTCTTCACGTTCCCAGCCACCACGGGGAAGTACGAGCACGGCTGGACGTTCCCCTTCGAGTCGATGAAGCAGATCGACTGGGCGCAGATGCATCCCTTGCCGCCGCCGGTGGAGAACGTCAGGGACCGCGGCTGGAATTTCTCCCCCTCCTCCTTCATCTTCTGCAGGCGCACACGGTAATAATGCGGCGCGCAGGTGGGCCGCACGAGCATCTCGGTCTCTTCCTTCTCCATCCGGTAGTGCCACTCCAGGATCTCCTCGTAATCCTCCTTGCTGATCAGCTCGCTCATGATCGCCTCTCCCCGGCCCGTGGGGACGATCATGAACATGTACCACGCGTGGGCGCCGATCGACTTCGCCAGCTTGCAGGTGGCTGCGATGTCGTGCTGGTTCCTCTTGGTGAAGGATGAGTTGACGATGAACTGCATCCCGTTGCGGGTGAAGGTCTCCGCCGCCCGAAGCGTCGCCTCGAACGCCCCCGGCTGCTTGCGGAAGTCGTCGTGGATCGCCGCGGAGGAGCCGTCCAGCGACAGGGAGCAGATCCGGATCCCCGACTCCTTCATCTTCCCCACGACCTCGTCCGTGACGAGCACGCCGTTCGTGGCGATGCACATCCGGAATCCCTTCTCCGTCCCGTACTTCGCGATCTCGAAGAGGTCCTTCCGCAGAAGCGGCTCCCCGCCCGAGAGAACCAGTACCGGCTTCGAGACCTCCGCGATGTCGTCGATCAGTTGTTTCGCTTCCGGAAGCGAAAAATCCGAGTCGTGGGACGTCATCGATGAAGAGGCGCGGCAATGGATGCAGTTCAGGTTGCACCGGCCGGTCACTTCCCAGGCGATCCACTTCGGAATGAACTCTTCCCTGGCCAAGGTGTATCCTTTCTGGTAGCCGTAAACGCATATTATAACCCGCCGGGCACCGGGAGGCGACCGATGGCGCGAAAACGAAGAAAACGATATCACTCCCCGGGGACACCACCCGGGACGCTCGCGGCGCACGCCGAGGCGGGGGACGCGCCGGTCCGGATCACGTCGTTCCTGTACGACGCGAACCGGTGCGAGGAGCGGACGGTTTCTCCCCCGGAGATCTCCTCCCTGTCCCCGCCGGAGGGTGGCGTGCTGTGGCTCGACGTCTGCGGCCTGTCGGATCCTTCCGTGGTCCAGGCGATCGGCGACCGCTTCCAGATTCACTCCCTGGCGCTCGAGGACGTGCTGAACGTCCCGCAGCGCCCGAAGGTGGAGTGGTTCGGCGACCATCTCCTCGTCGTGCTGCGCGAAATCCGGGATTCGGAACCTCCCGAACAGATGGCGTTTCTGCTTGCGGACCGGGTGGTCGTCTCCTTCCGGGAGCGCGCGGGCGACGCGTTCGAGCCGGTCAGGGAGCGCCTGCGGAAGGGGAAAGGACGGATTCGCACCGAGGGTGCCGATTACCTCCTGTACTCCCTGTGCGACACCGTTCTGGACGCCTTCTTCCCGACGCTCGAGCGACTGGGTGACGAGGTGGAAGAGATGGAGGAACGGGTGCTCGTCTCTCCCGTACCGGAAACGTTCCTCGCCATCCGGCGCCTGAAGCGGGAACTGATGGCGGTGCGCCACGCCGTGTGGCCCGCCCGGGACGCGTTGAACCTGCTGCTGATCGAGGAGCATGCCCTGATCCGCCCAGGGACCAAGGTGTTCTTCCGGGACTGCTACGATCACACGATCCAGTTGATGGACATGGTCGAGACGTTCCGGGAAATGGCGTCGGGGCTGGTGGACGAATACATGTCGGCCGTGTCAAACCGGATGAACGAGATCATGAAGGTGCTCACGGTCATGGCGACCATCTTCATCCCCCTGACCTTCATCGTCGGGCTCTACGGGATGAACTTCGACACGAAGGCGTCGCCGTACAACATGCCGGAGCTGACCTGGGCGTACGGCTACCCCGCCCTTCTGCTCTTCATGGCGGCGGTCGCGGGGGGGATGCTGTACTACTTCCGCCGGAAGCGGTGGTTCTGATCCGGCATTCCATCTGTGGAGGGAGCATGGCAAGGTCGCTTTCGGATCAAATGAAGAGCGGGGAGATCAGGCCGCCGGCGGCGGATTTGGTGGGGTTCCGGATGTTGTCGTTCGGTGACGGGGAGTCGCGCTTCGAGATGGACGCGGGGCGCAGGCATCACAACCCGATGGGGACGGTTCACGGCGGGATCCTGTGCACGCTGGCGGACTCGGCGATGGGGATGGCGTTCGCCTCGACCCTCGGGGAGGGGGAGACGTTCACCACCCTCGAGATCAAGGTCAACTACGTCCGACCCGTCTTCGAGGAGAAGCTGTTCGCCAGCGCGAAGGTCGTTCACCGCGGCCGCTCGGTGGGGCTGGTGGAGTGCGATGTCACCACGGAAAACGGGAAGCTCGTCGCCCGGGCGGTCTCCACCTGCTCGGTCCTGAGAGGGGAAAAGGCGGAGGGGAGGTAAGGGATGGACGATTTCACGGTCCTCGTCGCCCGGTACGGCCTCGCGGCGGTCTTTCTCTTCACCTTCCTGGAGAACGTCGGGCTCCCGATCCCGGCGTTTCCGGTACTGATGCTCGCGGGAGCCTACGCCTCCGGGCGGCACACCGCCGTGCCGCTCATCGTGGGGGTCGCGATCGCGGGGGCACTCTTGGCGGACGGGATCTGGTATTACGTCGGCCGGTGGCGCGGGAAGCGGGTACTCGATCACCTTTGCCGGATTTCGTTCAACCCGGACGCGTGCCTGGAGCGGGCCGTGGACGGGTTCCATCGGCGGAAGAGCGTCACCATCCTTTTTGCGAAGTTCCTCCCCGGCGTGAACACGATCATGCCGCCGCTGGCCGGCGTCTCGGCGATGCCCTTCCTCCTCTTCCTGCTCCTGGACTTCGCGGGGGCCCTGCTCTGGGCCGGGGCGGCGGTCGTCCTAGGGTTCGCCTTCGGGGAGAAGATCGCGGAGATGGCCCGGGGATTCCAGGGAATGATGGGGTGGTTGCTCCTCTCGGGGCTCGCCGCCACCGTCGCGTGGAGGATCGCCTACCGGTTCTGGCTGGTGAAGCGGTACAGCGCCGTGCGGCTCGAGCCGGAGGAGGTGCACCGGAAGATGCGGGAGGGGGAAGAGATCCTCGTCCTCGACCTGCGGCGCGACGACGACTACGCCGCCTCCGACCGGATGGTCGCCGGCGCGGTGCGCGTCCGGCCCGCCTCGTTCCACCGGCACGCCGATCATCTCCCGCGGGACCGGGACCTCGTCTTCTACTGCACCTGACCGGGCGAGGCCACCAGCGCCAGTCTGGCGCGGATCCTCATGCGGCGCGGATACGACCGGGTCGGCGTGATCCATGGTGGGTTCGACGCCTGGATGCGGAAGGAGTTGCCCACGCAGCCCCGGCTGGAGGAGGTCCGGCTCCTGGCGGGGACCCCGGGCGTCCCACAGCCGCGGACGCGGAATCCTTCCACTTGACGTGCTTCCGTTCCGGGATTATATTTTCTGGTCTGCCGTATCACGTTCCCTGGTAGCTCAACCGGCAGAGCGGGTGGCTGTTAACCACTAGGTTGCAGGTTCGAGTCCTGCCCAGGGAGCCATGACGACTTCAGGGCCGCTTGCGGAATTCCGCAAGCGGCCCTTTTCCGTCAGGAAGCCCGATCGACGCGCCTTCGATTTTGAGCATCCTCGCCTTTGTCTCCACTCCTCCGTGAGCGGAAAATCCCCTTAGATCATTGCCGCGCGCGAGGACCCTGTGACAGGGGATGATGAGAGGGATCGGATTCCTTCCCAGGGCCTGCCCGACCGCCCGGGAAGCGGTGGGCCGGCTCATCTCTGCCGCAAGTTCGCCGTAGGACCTGGTCCGTCCTGCCGGGATTTTTCGGACCGCCTCGTACACTTGTCGTGCGAAGGGGCCCGTGGCGTCCAGGTCAACGATGATGTCCAGAAAGTCCTGCACATCCCCGTGCAAATGCTTCTGAACTCTCTTGATGATCCCTGCGATGTGGGGCGGCGGCACGCGCGCTTTTCGACCTCCGGAACTCCCTGCAATCCTCGTGTCGGTCAGGCTCCTTGTCGCTTCGGGAAGCTGAAAGAACGTCACCGCCGGCGGGATGCGGGAAGTCTCCTGCGCTTTCCATGCGATCCCGCAGGCGCCCAGTGGCGTCTCGAAAAGGCAATAGGCGGCTTGTGTCATGATGATGGCTCCTTTCATGGTCCCGATGTCTTCATTATGACAGGTGGAAGGGTGGATTCCACTTCGCGGGAATCGGGAGGAAGCCCCCTTTCATCCTACATACATGACGAATTACCCGTTGAAGCACCGCAGCAACCTTCTCACCGGCACACCGGGAGGGGCCTGGACCAGGCGCTTTCGTTTCAGGCCCGCCACGGCGACAAGAAGATCGGCGAGGTTATCATCACCGAAGGCTTGGCCCCCGAGGCCGAGGTCACGCGCTGCCTGGCGATCCAGTTCAGCCGGGAATTCGTCCGGCTCAGCCGCGA
>Ga0209124_10000874_pt1 | contig 13482 bp, 14 predicted proteins | sample BarGraIncu01122A_FD_184502 | JGI IMG/M metagenome (GOLD analysis project Ga0209124, IMG submission 184502) | Arctic peat soil microbial communities from Barrow, Alaska - Barrow Graham LP Incubations 011-22A (SPAdes) (version 2) | ecosystem: Environmental > Terrestrial > Soil > Wetlands > Peat...
CCGAAGGCGGAGACGTTCAAGCTCGACGAGGCGTTCGTGAAGACCCTGATCGAGACGCCCGCCCCCTAGGCTGCGGCGTGGGGACAAGAGGGCGGGCCTCCACCGGGGCCCGCCCTCTCTCTGTGTCTAGCGGTTGCATCGCATACCCCGCGGGGTATATGGTGAGCACGTCATCCGCTTCGAAAGGCCAGACCATGACTCCCAGTAAAGGCACACCCGCGCTTCCGAAGGTGTACGAATTCGCAACCGACACATGACCTTCGTGCATCACGATGCGGCCCGTGGTCGACGGGCTTGTGAAGAAGTACGCGGGGAAGTACGACATCAGGATCATGAACGGCTCGGTCACCGATCCGAACGTGGTGGCCAAGCTCGCGAACATGTTCTCGATCCGCTTCGTGCCGACGTTCGTGTTCCTGAACTCCGACGGATCGCTCAACCAGACCGTGGTCGGTGCGGTTCCTGTCTCCCGGATCGAGAGCGAGCTCGCGAAGCTCAGCTAGCGCTCGCGGACCGGGCACGGAAGAGGGCGGGCCTCTGTCGGGAGGCCCGCCCTCTTCCGTGCGGACGGTCGGTCAGAGCGCTTCGGTACCCGACTCTCCGGTGCGGATCCGCACGACCTGCTCGACCGGCGAGACGAAGATCTTGCCGTCACCGATGCGGTCGGTACGGGCCGCCGCGGTGATCGCCTCGACGACGTCGGCGACCTCATGGTCGTTGACCACCGCGACGACGGACACCTTCGGGAGCAGGTCGATCGAGTACTCCTGCCCGCGCCACTGCTGCGTGATGCCCTTCTGGATCCCGTGGCCCTTGACCTCGGTGACCGTGAGGCCCGCGTGGCCGGAGCCGGTGAGCGCCGCCTTCACGTCCTCGAGCTTCTCGGGACGGACGATCGCCTCGATGCGCTTCATCTCCTCAGATCACGCTCCCGTTCCGGTAGGCGCCTCGGCGAGCGAAGCCCCGCCCTGGGAACTCGCGCCCGAGAAGTCCGGGTAGGCCAGCACACCCATCTCGGTGGCGTCGAGCCCCGCGAGTTCGTCCGCCTCACTCGAGCGCAGTCCGGTCGTCTTCGACTGGATGGTGAAGAAGATGTAGAAGAGCCCGAACGCCCAGGCGGCGACGACGGCGCAGGCGATGAGCTGCGCCGTGAGCTGGCCGGCGCCTCCGCCGTAGAACAGGCCGGTGACCGCGCCCTTGACGCCGTTGAAGCCGTCACCGTAGGTGCCGTCGGCGAACAGGCCGAGAGCGATCATTCCCCACAGGCCGTTCACGCCGTGCACGGAGACCGCACCGACCGGGTCGTCGATCTTGCAGACGCGCTCCCAGAAGATGACCGATCCGACGACCAGCACACCTGCGATGGCGCCGATGATGACAGCGCCGACCGGGTTCACGAACGCGCAGGGCGCGGTGATGGCCACGAGTCCGGCGAGCATGCCGTTGGCCGACATCGACGGGTCGGGCTTGCCCCACAGCTTCCACACCGTGAACATCGCGGTCATGCAGCCGGCGGCGCCGGCGAGGATCGTGTTGACGATGATGACGGTGAACCGCAGGTCGCCGACGGCCAGCGTGCTCATGCCGTTGAAGCCCATCCAGCCGAACACCAGGATGATGGTACCGAGGATCGCCATCGGGATGTGATGGCCGGGGATGGCGACCGGGGTGCCGTCGGCGCGGAACTTCCCGAGGCGGGGACCGATGACCAGCGCGCCGGCCAGAGCCGAGAAGCCACCGACCGCGTGGACGACCGACGAGCCGGCGAAGTCGAGGACGCCGTGACCGAGGCCTGCCAGCGTGCCGAGCTGTGCCAGCCAGCCGCCGCCCCAGACCCACATGCCGTAGACGGGGTAGACGACCATGGCCATGAACACGCCCATCGGGACGAACGCGGAGAACTTCCAGCGTTCGGCCATCGCGCCGGTGACGATCGTGGCCGCGGTGTCCATGAACACCATCTGGAAGAGGAAGAACCCGTAGACGCCGACGTCGTAGGTGCTGCCGCCCAGGAAGAAGCCCTTGGTGCCGAGCACGCCCCACGAGCCGATCTTCAGCACCCCGTCGAGGACACCGGTCGAGCCGCCAAGCGCGGCAAGTCCTCCGACCCCTCCGAACTGGAGCGCGAAGCCGACCGCCCAGTAGGCGAGGGCACCGATCGCGAAGACCACGAAGTTGGTCATCGCGACATGCGCCGCGTTCTTGGCGCGGCAGAAGCCGGTCTCGACGAGCATGAAGCCCGCCTGCATGAAGAAGATGAGCGCGACGCCCATGATGATGAAGAACAAGTTCGTGCCGATCTTCAGGTGCCCGAGGTCCTGGGCCACCTCGACGAGCGTCGGCGCGCCCGCCGTCGCCGCGGTCACGTCGGCGATGCCTCCGATGGTCGCGCCGGTCGGGTCGCCCACCGGCGCGCTTCCCGCGGCGTACGCGAGTCCGACCAGCGCCACAAGCGCGATGACGGCCATGATCGTCGTGCGGACCGCAGCCCTCTTCAAGATCCCGGGCACCTGTCCGCGCCAGTCGTAGTCCTTGTTGATGAAGGACATCGACGCCACCTCCTCCTTCTCGTTGCTGTCGGGCCCGGGGATCCTGAGTGTCACCGGGCCGCATTGCGGGTGGGGGAGCCGTACGTCATTGGACGGCGCCATCGCTCCCCGTCACAGGCGGACGAGGCGCATGACGACCGTACGGGGCGTGTGTGAACGCGGCGTTTCGCCATGCGCACGTCGCGGTGAACATCCCGTGACGCAGCCGGGCATACATCGACCACCCGGGCGCGGGCGCGCTATACTCTCCCGCGCGCGCCTGTGCGGGCCCATAACTCAACGGGAGAGTGCCACCTTTGCAAGGTGGAGGTTGGGGGTTCGAATCCCCCTGGGTCCACCATCGATCGTTCACGGAGGCCTCGGCAGTCGATGTCGGGGCCTCCGCCGTTGCCCGCTCGCGCTCCCGGGGATACCCTCGGGGAGTGATCGTCCACGTTCCGGGAAGGCGCGAAGACCGATGCCGAACGCCATCAAGCAGATGCTTCTGGGACGCCCGCTGCACAATCGCGAGGCCGGCCACCAGCGGCTGTCCAACCCGGTCGCGCTGGCGGTCTTCTCGTCCGACGCGCTCTCCTCGGTCGCCTACGCCACCGAGGAGATCCTCCTCGCGCTCGCCATCGCCGGCACGGGCGCGCTCGCGATCGCGTGGCCGATCTCGATCTGCATCGCCGTCCTCCTCACGATCGTCGCGTTCTCATACCGGCAGACGATCAAGGCATATCCGGGAGGCGGCGGCGCCTACATCGTCGCCAAGGAGAATCTCGGTGACGGGCCGGGACTCGTGGCCGGTGGCGCTTTGCTCGTCGACTACGTACTGACGGTTGCCGTCTCGATCTCCGCGGGCACCGCGGCGCTCACGTCCGCGCTACCGGTGCTCATGCCGTACAAGGTCTGGATCGCTGTCGCTCTCGTCGTCGTGCTCGCGGTCATGAACCTCCGCGGGATCAAGGAGTCGGGCGCGTTCTTCGCCGGTCCGACCTTCTTCTTCGTCGGGATACTTGCTCTGACGATCGTGGTCGGGCTCTACCGCCAGTTCCTCGGAGGCGGCATCCCGGTGACGCCGCACGTGTTCCCGGTCGAGCCGGGACTGGCGGCCACGGGGCTCACCCTGTTCCTCGTCATGAAGGCGTTCGCGTCCGGGTGCACCGCGATGACCGGTGTCGAGGCCATCGCCAACGGAGTTCAGGCCTTCAAGCAGCCCGAGGCGCTCAACGCCCGGCGCACGCTCACCTGGATGGCGGGCATCCTGCTCTTCATGTTCCTCGGCACGAGCGGTCTGGCGGCGCTTTCCGGCGTCACGCCGGACGTCGCCCTCGTGGCCGGACAGCACCAGACGATCGAGACGATCCTCAGCCAGCTGGCCAGGGGCATCTACGGGACCGGCGTCCTCTACTACATGCTCCAGGCGGCGACGGCGCTGATCCTGGTGCTCGCGGCCAACACGAGCTACGCGGACTTCCCGCGCCTCGCGTCGTTCATGGCGGGCGACGGCTACATGCCGAAGCAGCTCCGGGACCGCGGCAGCCGTCTCGTGCACAGCAACGGCATGCTGCTCCTCACCGCGATGTCGGTGCTGCTGCTGGTCATGTTCGGAGGCGAGACGAGCCGGCTCATCCCGCTGTACGCGATCGGTGTCTTCGCGTCGTTCACGCTCTCGCAGTCGGGCATGGTCGTGCACTGGTGGCGGAGCCGCGAGCCGGGATGGCACTGGTCGGCGTTCGTGAACGGTCTGGGCGCGGTGACCACCTTCGTTGTCCTCATCGTCATCGCGACGGCGAAGTTCACGTCGGGTGCGTGGATCGTGCTGCTGCTGATCCCCATCCTCGTCGGCTACTTCGAATGGGTGAAGCACACGTACGCCCGCGCGGCCGCGCGCGTCGCTCTTCCTCCAGAAGAGGAGCGGGAGTTCAGTCACGAGGCCCACAACGACATGCACAACCACGTCGTGCTGCTGTTCGGGACTATCGACCGGCGGCTCGTGCGCGCCGTGCAGTACGCGCGCTCGATCAAGGCCGACGTCATCGAGGGCCTGTTCGTCGACGCCACGGGGGACAGGGCGGACAGCATCAGGGCGGAGTGGGAGCGCCTCGATCTGGGCTACAAGCTGACGATCATCGACTCGCCCTACCGCGAGATCATCGAGCCGATCAGGGACTACATCTGCGCCATCCCGCGGCCGACGCACGACCACGTGGTCACGGTGATCCTGCCGGAGTTCGCGCCCGAGACGCGCGTCGAGTTGATGTTGCACGACCAGACGTCGTTCTGGATCAAGAGCGCCCTGTTCCAGCTCCCGGGCGTGATCCTGGCCGACGTTCCGTATCACCCCGAGGAGTACACGGGCGAGGGATCCGCGCCGTGTCCGTCGCACCAGGTCGCCACGAAGGAGTAGCGGGGCCGCGGCGAGCGTGGGTCTATTCGCCGGCGCAGGAGTAGACACGCTCGGTGGCGTGGTCTGTGATACGCTGCGGCGGGGAATCGATACGGAGCACTGAGCTATGAGAAACAAGAACCTTCTGCGCGTCGCCGCGGCGCGCTTCATATCACGAGCGGGCGGCGAGGCTGCGTTCTTCGTGGGCATCTGGGGCAAGGCCGCCTACGAGTTGCACGCCACGCCGGCCCAGCTCGCCGTGCTCATGGGAGCGCTCTCCGTCTCGTCGATCCTCGGGACCGTGCTGTCCGGCGTGCTCGTCGACCGCTACGACGCACGCCGCGTGCTCATGGTCGCCGAGGCCTTCTTCGTGCCGATCACGCTCGCCTTCCTGTTCCCCTCGGGAATGGTCCAGTTGACCCTGCTGGCCGGCCTGCTCGGGTTCTTCGGAGCGCCCGTCATGACTGCTGCGGCCTCATTCGCGCCCTTCATCGCGGACGACGACACGCCGATCGAGACCGTGAACGCCTGGATCGAGGGCGCGAGCTCGAGCTCGTTCGTGATCGGGCCTGCCATCGGTGCGGTGCTCGTCTCGGTCATCGGACTGAACGCCATCTGGATCTTCGACGGCCTCACATCGCTCATTGCGGTCTTCCTCGTGTGGCGCGTCACCCTGCGGCCCGTCGAGAAGCCGAAGCGGGAGCGCTCGCACGCGTTCGCGGAGCTTCGGGAGGGCCTGCGCTACACATACGCGCACCGGGCTCTGCGCTACCCGATCCTGCTCGGCACGGCGACGTGGCTGTCGTTCGGGGCGTTCAGTGCGCTCGAACCGCTCTTCTATCGCGACGTGCTCCACACCGGGGTGGCGACGATCGGCTGGATGAACACGCTGTTCGGGATCGGCATGGTGGCCGGCGCGTGGCTGTTCACCCGGCTGCCCTCGAGAGTCAACTCCGCCCGAGGGCTCGCCTACGTCTGCTCCGCCGTCGGGCTCGGCGTGCTCGCCTACGTCGGCACGGCCCTGATCCCGGTCGTTGCGGTCGGATCGGTAGTCTGGGGGGTCATCATCGGTGTCGCCGACGTGCTGTTGCGGACGCGCGTCCAGGTGTCGTCGCCCGACGAGATGGTCGGACGCATCGCCGGAACCTCGCAGATGCACCGTCAGGCGGGCGAGCTGCTCCCGCTCGCGCTCGCTCCGACCCTGGCCGTGGCGTTCGGCGTCCAACCGGTGCTCATCGGAGGCGGGCTGGTGTTGGCGGTCGTCGCCCTGCTGACGCTGGGCGAGGCGCGCGCTGTCGATCGCCTGCCCGTGGTGGGCATGGCCCGCGTGTCCACGCGCCTGTCGGCCGACGACGAGCCGGTGTCACCCAATCCATAGACGAATCCCGACAACGTCGCCGGGATGGCCCGCTACGGCATCTCGCCTGTCGGTACGCTCGGGGTGTCCCTGCCGCTGCTGCGCGGGATCGCACGCGAGCTGAAGCCGCTCGCCAAGGCCGACCCCGGCGCCGTCCATGCGCTTGCGGCCGGCCTGTGGGCGAGCGGCGTTCACGAGGCGCGGATCCTCGCCTCGCTCGTGGATCTCCCGGCGCTGGTGACCCGGGACCAGGCCGACGCGTGGGTCGCCGAGGTCGATTCCTGGGATGTCTGCGACGGTCTGTGCAACAACCTGCTGGACAAGACGCCGTTCGCGTACGAGAAGGCGGAGGAGTGGGCCGCTGGCGAGCCGGGGTTCGTGAAGCGCGCCGGGTTCGTCTTGATGTGCACGCGCGCGCTGCACGACAAGGCCGCCGGCGACGGGATCTTGCTGCACTTCCTCGGAGTCGTGGAGCGTGAGGCGGGCGATGAGCGGCCTCTGGTGAAGAAGGCGGCCAACTGGGCGCTGCGCCAGATCGGGAAACGGAACGCCAACCTCAACGCGGCGGCGGTTGCGGTCGCGGCGTGCTTGCGCGACAGTGGGTCGAGGGCGGCCCGCTGGGTCGCCGCCGACGCACTGCGGGAGCTCAACAGCGACGCGGTGCTCGGAAGGGTCGCACGGTCCCGCGAGTAAGCGCGCTTTTGCGCGCCATGCGCGCGTGGCCGGCGGTCGAGACGGCGAGAGGGCCCATCGCGCGATGACACAGAAGACCGACATGAGGGCCGTCGCGGCCGCCATCGCCACCGTCGTGGTGTGGTCGAGCGCGTTCGCCGGCATCTCGGTGGTGCTCAAGGACGGCAGCCTCGGCGCCGGGCAGGTGGCGCTGCTGCGCTTCCTGGTCGCGTCGGCCACGATGGGCGTCGCCGCGGTGGTGACGCGGATGCGCATGCCGAAGCGCGAGGACCTCGGGCGTATCGCGCTGGCGGCGCTGTTCGGGATCACCTTCTACCACCTCGGGTTCACGTTCGGAGAGATGAAGGTGTCGGCGGGCGCCGCGTCGCTGATTATCGCCGCCGGACCCATCTGGACGGCGCTCATGGCCATCGCGTTCCTCGGAGAGCGGCTCAACAAGTGGGGCTGGACGGGAGTGGCGCTCGCGTTCACCGGCGTGGTCGCGATCTCCTTCGGCGAGGGCGGCGGCTTCCGTCTCGAGCCGATGGCGCTGCTGATCCTCGGTGCCTCGCTGTCCACAGCGGTCTACTTCGTGATCAGCAAGAAGCCGCTACGGACCTACAGCTCCCTCGAGTTCACGAGCTACATCATCTGGTTCGGGACGATCCCGATGCTCGCGTTCCTGCCGGGACTCGTGCGCCAGCTTCCCGCGGCGCCGGTCTCGTCGATCTGGATCGTCGTGTTCCTCGGCGTCTTCCCCGGGGCGCTGGCCTACTTCCTGTGGGGCTACGCGCTGGCGCGCATGCCCGCCTCCACTACGGCCAGCTTCCTGTACGCGAGTCCCGTACTCGCGACGTTCGTGGCCTGGCTGTGGCAGGGCGCCATCCCGGGCGCCGTGACGCTCGTCGGGGGCGGAGCGGCGCTCGCGGGCGTGATCGTCGTGCAGACCATGGGGCGTCCGAAGGCGGCGGTCATCACCGTCGGGGTCGCGTCGACCCCGGAGCAGCGCGCCGCGGTGCGCGAGCTCGCCGAGGAGACGATGGCGAACATGGCCGCGCATCTGGGACTCGAGATGTCGTACTTCGCCGAGGAACTCGAGCACTTCGACGACTGGTACGGGGGAGCGCGCGGCCGCATGCTGCTCGCCACGGTGGACGGCGTCGCCGCCGCAGCGACCGTGTTGCGTGCGTGGGGCGACGGCGACGCCGAACTCCGTCGGCTCTACGTGCGGCCCGCGTACCGCCGGCGTGGTCTCGCCCGTGCGCTCGTGCGCGCGTCGGTCGCCGAGGCCGCGTCGATGGGCTACGGGCGCGTCGTGCTGATGACGTCGGGCGAGTTCGAGGGGGCCGCCGACCTCTACGGTTCCGAGGGCTTCGAGCCCATCGAGCCGTACCGCTCGGCAGCTGCCCGCGCCGCGCTCGCGCTCGCGCGCGTGCTGTGACGCGGGAGGACACATCTCGCAAAGTGATGTTACGATTCCTGCCTACCTACGAACCACCGAGGAGGCTCGTTCCTATGAGGAAGTCCCCCGCCGCGCTGCTTGCGGCTCTCTCGATCGCCGGGATGCTCGTGCTTGCGGGCTGCTCGTCGTGGTTCGAGAGCCCGAACAAGCCCGCGAACGACGCCATCACCGCCGCGAACACGCATCTGAAGCAGGCGACGGCTGCGGGCGCGTCGGTGACCGCAGGGGCGAGCTCGCTCGACGCGATCCCCTACACCAAGGCCGGCGCAGCGAGTGCGCTGGACGTCACCGCCAAGATCAAGACCGACCTGGCCACGCAGAAGAAGGAGCTCATAGCGGCGAAGTCCGCCATGGACTCGATAGCGGCGATGGAGGTCTCGGCGCAACTGAAGCAGTACGCCAAGCTCGAGTCCGCCGCGCTGGATACGCGCGTGAAGTCGGTCGATCTCGGCGCCAAGCTGTACACCGAGATGGACAAGTTCTACACCGCGCTCGGGAAGGGCGCGACCACGTCGGTGGACACCCAGAAGATCCTCGACGGGGTCGAGACGATCAAGCGCGACGTCACGGCCGTATCTGAACTGGCGGCCCAGCAGTCGCAGGCGGCGACCGACTACTTCACGGCCCAGAAGCTCGGGGGTTAGCGGTCATCAGGATCAGCGGACGCTGAACCCCTGCTCACCCGTGGGGCTCTCGGGGAACGTGACCACCCCGTCGACCGCGGCTGCTTCAGGTCCGCGCCCGACGTAGTCGAGGGCGGCGGTCACCGCGGCCGGGCTCCCTTCGAACACCGCCTCGACGCGTCCGTCCGGCAGGTTACGGACCCATCCGTCGATGCCGATCAGCGCCGCCTCGGCAGCCGTGGACTGCCGGAACCACACCTGCTGCACGCGACCGCTGACGATCGCTCTGACCCTGATACGCTCACGGTCCACGTTCGCACCTCCCGGAAGTAGAATCTGCTGCGGTACGCCGCAGTGCAACCGTCAAGAAGGGACCACCGACGTGACGAGACACCCCGCCTTCGATGCAGACCGCTGGCTCGACGCGCTTCCCGGGCGGCGCTCGCGACGGGCGTTCGACGGTGTGCCCGTCTCCGGCGCGAACCTCGACGCGATCGAGGCCACGGCTGCGGGCTTCCGGCCGTTCGACGACACACGTGTGGTGGTCGTCCGCGAGGTGCCGCAGGCCTTCTTCACGGGCATCATCGGATCGTATGGCCGGGTGACGGGGGCGCCGTCCGCCCTCGTGTTCATCGCGGACGACTCCTCACCGGCGAGCGCCGAGCACTGCGGCTACACCGGCGAGGGCATCGTTCTGGAGGCCAACGCGCGCGGCCTGGCGACCTGCTGGATCGCCGGATCGTTCTCGCGCTCCGCGGTGGCGGCTGCGATCGCACTCGCTCCCCACGAGGTCGTCCGGGCGATCTCGCCGGTAGGCCATGCGATGGCCGAACCCACCACCGCCGAGCGTCGTCTGTTCGGCGCGACGAAGCCCAAGCGCCGCCGCAGCCTCGATGAGATCGCCCCGGGCCACGAACGGTGGCCGGCTTGGGCCGTCGCGGGCCTGAACGCGGCACGTATCGCTCCCTCCGCGATGAACCGGCAGCCGTGGCGCTTCCGGATGGAGGACGGCGCGGTGATCGTGGCCACCGCGGGGCCCTCTGTGCCGCTCGCGCCGGCGCGTCTGGACTGCGGGATCGCGATCCTGCACTTCGAGCTCGGAGCGCGCGGCGAAGGCTGCGACGGGGCGTGGGAGCCGCTGGCCGGGCGCGACGTCGCTCGATGGGTGCCGCTGGCATAGGTCCCCGCACGCGCGACGGTGCGGCGCGGTGATAGCATGGGAATGCGCCCCGCGACGCAGCGATGTGGCGCCATGTCAGGCATCGAGGGAAGGTGCGGGAAGCCGTGACGGACGAGGAGCGGGTTGAAGACGTCGATGAGCCGATGCCGACCAGGGCGAAGATCTTCGCCGGCCTCGTGGGCTGTGTGGTCGTCTTGGGTATCGGCTACGGGATGATGCGCATGTCGAGCAGGGCGATCCGCCCGGACCAGCTTCCGCCCGCCGGCCACTATGCGATGACCTGTGCCATCTGCCACACGCTGTCGGCTGAAGCGGCAGCGGTCGAGGTCGTCCGATGAGCGACGCCCTCGACAAGACCGCGTCTGCCTCCGACCAGGCCCGCGGCGAGCGCTCGAAGCGTGGCTACACCGTGGGCGAGGAGATCGCCAACAGCATCACCCACGGCATCGGGGTCGCCTTCTCCCTCGTAGCGCTCACGCTCATGGTCGTGTACGCATGGGGAGACTCCTGGAAGCTGGGAAGCGCGATCGTCTTCGGCGTGTCGCTCATCCTGCTGTATACGGGATCGACCCTCTATCACGCGATCCCGTTCCCGAAGGCGCGTCACGTCTTCAAGATCATCGACCACTCGGCCATCTACCTGCTCATCGCGGGCAGCTACACGCCGTTCACCCTCGTCACCATGCGCGCCAACGGCGGCTGGTGGATGTTCGCGGTGGTGTGGGCGTTGGCGGCCATCGGGATCTCGACCGAGGCCTTCTGGGCGTACCGCCCGCGCTGGCTGTCGGCGGCCGTCTACCTGTTCATGGGTTGGCTCGCGGTGTTCATGATCGGCCCGATGCGCGCCTCGCTCGCACCCAATGGCCTGTGGCTGCTCATAGCTGGCGGCCTGTGCTACACGCTCGGCACGATCTTCTACGTCTACAAGAAGGTGCCGTACTTCCACATGGTGTGGCATCTGTGGGTGCTCGCGGGCAGCGTGTGCCACTTCCTCGCCGTGGTGCTCTACGTGATCCGCTGACGCTCCCGGAACCGCCTAGGGCGAGACCTCGATCTGCGCCTCGGGGTCGAACGGGTTCATGCGGACGGCGAACGAGAACAGGTACGGGTAGTCCGCTTTCAGGTGACGTATGTAGCTGAGCCACTCTCCCAGCAGGCGCCCGTAGGCCCGCGCCATGTCGAGCTCGATATGCGCGCGGTCTGCCGGCGGGAGCGCGGACAGGTCGCGACGGGCGGCCAGCTCCTCCCCCAGGTGTGAGATGGCCCACAGGGCGTCGGTGAAGCCGGCGTGCTCGAGAAGGTTCCCGTTCTGCAGAAGAGCCAGGATGAACGGCCGCTGCGCGGTCAGCATCGCCTTCACGGCCTGCAGGTCTCCGAGATCCAGGTCCATCGCGTGGTCGTCGCCGCACACGGCGCTCCGGTTCGCGTCGAAGTCCTCAACGCTCCAGCGCGCGGTGAACAGGAGGTGCGGGCGGTCCGTCTCCAGGTCGGTGTCGAACGGGGACAGCAACGAGATCAGGTCGTTGCCCATCTCGGCGAAGAACGCGCCGACCACCATGTTCATCTTGTGGACCAGCGCCGCGCGCTCGCGCTGGGCGAGCAGCCGGTTGATGAACAGCCCCACGATCAGCACGTTGAGCGGTATGAAGGCGATGTCCAGCAGGGTGTAGTAGCCCATCGAGTTGTGCAGGTCGGGGTAGGCGGCGAAGTCGACGACGTAGAAGACGACCGCCGCGGCCATGAGCCCGCCGACGAGCCAGGTCACCGATGCCGATCGTTTCATGCTCGTCCCCCCGGTCACTTCGAGTACATGTTCTGAGAGCGCAGGCCCGTCTGAGAGTAGCCTCGCTGCTCCCAGTATCCCAGGAACCGCGGGTCGTTCGACAACTCGATCCGCGTCACCCACTTGGCCCACTTGTAGCCCCACCGGTCCTGGGCGACCACCATGAACGGGTAGCCGCGCTCTTCCGGGATGGTGATCCCGTTCATCTTGTACGCCAGCAGGATCTTCGAGGAGCGGATGTAGTCCAGAGGCAACGAGGTCGTGTAGCCGTCGGCCGCGCGGAACACCACCGTCACTGCGTCGGGCGCCGGCTGCGCGCGGTCGATCAGGCCGGAGAGCAGCACCCCCTCCCACAGGAGCTTGACGCTCCAGCCCTCGACGCAGTCGAGCTGCATGACCTTTGTATAGGTCGTCTCGCGCGAGAGCACTTCGTCGTACGTGTAGGTCGTCGGCTTCGAGACGAGGCCTCCCACGCCCAAGCGGTAGGTTGCGATGTCGACGTGCTGCGGACCGGCGATCGAATTCTCGCGGAAGTCGTTGACCGAGTCGAGCCGCTGACCCTTGTACTCGCGCACCTCGACCCCTGGCAGTGTGTTGACCGGTGCGGCCGGTGCGCACGCTGTCAGGAGCGCGGTGGCGAGCAGGACGCCCATCGCCGCGGTGATGCGCCACGAGTCGGGAGGGTACGTACGCATGCAGGAGCGTTTCGCGCGAACGAGGTCCATGGGTCGTTCCCTGCTATCGTCGGGCCGCGCGTCCGCATCGCGCGTCACCACACTATGTTCCCGAAGAGAGGCGCGGCATGAGAGGAATCGAGTACGTGGTGGAGCTGACCGGCTCCTCGAGTCCGTGCTCGTCGACGAGCACGTTCCTGTTCTCGCGTCCGCCCGGATACGCGTTCAAGCCCGGGCAGTACCTCTCCCTCACGCTGGAAACGCGCGAAGGTCCCCAGACCAAGCAGTTCTCTCACTGCGACGCTCCCGGGGACGCCGAGGCGCTGGTCCTGACGCGGATGACCGGCAGCGCGTTCAAGGACGCGCTCGCGGCGCTGCGACCGGGCGACCCGGTCCAGATGTCGGGACCGTTCGGGCGGCTGACGATCCCCGACGGGGTCGACCGCGCGGCCTTCCTTGTCGGCGGCGTCGGGATCACCCCCATGCGCAGCATCGTGTGCGACTCGGTGCAACGAGCGACGGGGCTGACCGCCCTGGTGTTCGACGGAAACCTCGACGAGTCGTGCATACCGTTTCGCGAGGAGTTCGACGGGTGGGAGCGTGAGCATCCCGGCATCAGCTTCGTGCACGTGCTCGAGCGCCCCGGCGAGCAGTGGGCGGGCGAGCGCGGCTACATAGGGGCGGGCACCGTGCTGCGCCACTGCGATCCGACCGACGGCCGGCACTGGTTCGTCTCCGGCCCTCCCGCGATGGTCGACGCGATGAGCCGCGTGCTCCTCGCGGTCGGAGTGGACGCGGCCCACACCCACAT
>Ga0209124_10000875_pt1 | contig 13481 bp, 15 predicted proteins | sample BarGraIncu01122A_FD_184502 | JGI IMG/M metagenome (GOLD analysis project Ga0209124, IMG submission 184502) | Arctic peat soil microbial communities from Barrow, Alaska - Barrow Graham LP Incubations 011-22A (SPAdes) (version 2) | ecosystem: Environmental > Terrestrial > Soil > Wetlands > Peat...
AACAATGCTTCTACAGCCTGTGTATTCCGCCGAAATCCCTCAACCGCAGCATGCGACTTTCTGCGTAAGAAGTCATCGAGACGTTGAGTAGATGGCGGATGCGGCGTCTCAACGGACGCTGAGCCTATGGCAGGCGGCCTCGATCCAGCCTTGGCGCCGATGGCCTCCCCGTCTCAGCCCGTGCCACTCAGCACCGTAGAGAACCGCTCGTCGTCGGCGCGTTTCTCGCCTACAAGGCACGCGAATGGCACATGTGTGCCATCGAGGGTCGAGTTCGCCGCTCGTCGCCATGCGAGAAAGCGCAGGTGAGCCCCCCTGTTTCCACAGAGGGGCTCGCGTGATGTGTGGTGCCCCCAAGGGAATTCGAATTCGGAACCAGGGGTATCAGCGAGTCCCGGCCGATCCCGGCTGAAACCGTATCATCGCAGCCCAGGCGAGGTACCCAATCCCGCGCGCTCCCTTTGCGTCCGAGAGGATTCCGAGCGATTCCGACCCATTTCGCCGCTACGAGGCGACTGAGTGGCGACATGGCAGGCCGTCGGAGGCTGGGTTCACGCCGGCGGATCGTCGGGCAGCCCTCCCGGAAGGCACTCCGGGTTCATCAGCCCATACTCGGTGAGCCAGAAGCGCCGGCCGTCGATGGCGATGTGGAAGTACTGCAAGCCATCGTGCTCACCGCCGACAACGGCGTCGGGAATCTTGCCGCTGGCAATCTTCGCGAAGAAGTAGTCGACCGCCGTAGCGTCTAGGTCCTCCATCTGGCGTCTACCTCCCCATAGGAGTCGAAGCGGAGAATGGAACCCCCGGACCCCCGCATTACGAGACCGCAGGTAGAGAGCCGAAAAGAGCGCCTCCGACACGCTTGAGCACAGTCACGACGGACGCGGCGACACTCCAATACAAGCCGCGGCACTCCGAAACACCGAGGTAGGCGCATTGATAGGACGCACGCCCAAGATCGCTATCGCACACGGCGAATGGCCAGAAATTGGCACCAGCCGCAGCTTGCGAGGATGCGCATCCCAAGCCAGTGATCTCACTGTGACCTCGATGTCCAACCCTCCAGTCCGTACAACACTTCGACCACTTCGTTGAGTTGGCCATTCAGGCCAGATGCGACGCGTGAGAGCTGGCGCCGGTCCTGGCTCACCCGCGATTCGGCGACCCGCCGGTCAATCGCGACCAGCGAATCCACAATTCCCACGATGGTTTGGTGAAGGTCACACTCCGCCTTGCTGTTGAAGTCGATTTGGTGGACGCGGAGTCCCCTGAGGTTGTTCCAGAAGTACTCATAGATGCCGTTGCCCTTGTCCTTCGCCATCTGTCGGAAACGGAACGTCAGGAGCTCAGAATTGAGCAGACCGGCAATATAGCGAAGGTCCTCCTTCGCAAAAGCAGTCTTGTGGAGAACGGTCGTGTCGGTGAGACCAAGGAACTCGGCCTGCAAGTCCAACCCAAATCGATTGGATCCGGACAAGAACGGGCTGATGAGCCTTGGCGTCCGAACGAGTTCTTTGTGCAACGGCCAGGTGAACTTCCACCATTCGCAGTTGCCTCTCTGGAAGGCTGCCCTGGCGCGTAGTTGAGGCTCGTGCTTCTTCAAGTGACGCTGAACTCCGGTGGGCAAGCTGGCGAAGTCATCGTAGTCTTCCAGGTACAGGATGTAGTCATCTTCCGGCTCGATGAAGACGCCCTTGACCTGCGAATTCCTAGCCCGCATGAATCGTGCGGCTTGTGGAACCTGCCAGTCATCCAGTACGGCGAGGCTGAAGCCTGCGAACACACCGTTACGCCCCGTTTGCATGCCCTGCCCTAAGTGGACGAACTTTTCCAGGGGTGCGCCCGCTCCATCGATCGACGCGCTGATGCTGCGATCCTCGTTGCGTACGAAGATCCATGGGGCAGAACTAAGGTCCATGCGCGAGAAGGGCACGCAGCTAAGGTCGGCCTCACCCGCCAGTAGCGCTGGCGGCGAGAACGTCGCCCCTGGCCTGCAATACTCCCCTTCTGGAGGTCCAGAGGCATCGAATATCGCGATACAGGCAGCAATCCCAACCCCAGGGAAGACTTGGACGTCACGAAAATCGACAAGCCGCGACAATGTGGCGTTTTCCGAGAGCCAGCTCCTAAGACGCTGAGCCTTGAACGCTTCCAGAAATGCGCGTGAGACCACGAACCCGACCATCCCCTTTGACAGATCCACCGCTTGGGCTAGGAAGTAGTAGAGGATGTCGGTTTTGTCCGCGTATATTCTCGGGAATCGCCGACTTAGGTAGTCCTTTCGTTGGTCGCCCTTGCCCCACGTGTCGTCGACGCTGAAATAGGGCGGGTTTCCTAGGACGACATCGAAGCCGCCTCCGCCAATCGCCTCGGGGAACTCGTCCGCCCAATTGAATGCATTCACTGAGAAGTCGAAGTCGTCATCCGGCAGCGGTAGTCGGCCCTCGTAGAAGTCACTCTCTATGAGAGAGTTGCCGCACCGGATGTTCCTCTCAAGCTCGGGGAGAGCGCGTTCTTGGAAGAGCCGTAGTGTCTGGCCGATTGTCTCGGCCGTCTCCCCCTCGAGAACCTTGATGGCGAGCGAGAGCTTCGCGACCTCTACCGCTTGCCTGTCGATGTCGACGCCATAGATGTTGGCTAACAGGATTCGCTTCCGCTCTGAAGTGGTCAGTCGCCATCCCCCGCCGACTGTACGCATAATCTCGCTACGGTGCTTCTCTGGACTGTGGGCCCTGTACCAATCCAAGTGCCAGTCCAAGAGGTACTGGTAGGCACCGAGAAGGAACGAGCCCGATCCGCATGCTGGATCAAGCACGCGAATGAGTGCGGCGGACTTGGGTGACTTACCCGCCAAAGCCGGTCCGAGCGTGTTCGAAACGATGTACTCGACGACCCATGTAGGGGTGTAGTAGACGCCACCGCTCTTGCGCACCTCGGGTTTGTAATCAATGGACGCGACGTGGTGCCGGTCCAGTTGGATCACCTTGCCGAGGAACTGCTCATAGACCTGCCCGAGTACGTCGACCGGCATGACCGAGAAGTCATACGGGGAATCCTCGCCATCGAGGGCCCCAACAATCTCCCTGAGCGGTCCATTTGCGAGCTTCAGCAGGGGCGTGAGCGAGTCCACCTCAGAAGCCCTTCCTCGCTCCACCGAGAAGTGGAAGAGGCCTGAGTTGTACTTCTGCTCGGCGTGCCGAAACAGGCCCTGCAGGCGGGCGTATGCGTCGTCTGCGACAAGGAGCTCCCTCAGTTCCCCTGCGGTTTCCATTCCCCGCGCCTCGCAGATCCGAAGAAACAGGATCCTGTCTATCGTGAGCTGGACCGCTGAGTTGAGTTCGCGTGAGTTCAACGTCGGATTGTCTTGCGCGAACTGCTGCGCCAAGATCTCACGCCACGCCTCAATCTCCTTCAGGAATGCCTTGCCGACCTGTGCGGTTGGGCCCGCGGCGATGGCGTTCTTGGCGAATCGCGCCAACCCGCCTGCAACAACCGCGTCGCGGGACAGAATGGATGAGATCTCATCCCAGTCGGTAACGAACTGTGCGCACGTCCAGACCTTCAGCCGCCCTGTACTCGGAACGGCGTTGCGTCGCGGAGCCTTCGAGCAGTCATAAAGCGCCAGTTCGGTAAAGTCGGTGAGCAACGAGACGGGGAGCCCTAGGTTCCAGGCGTACCGGCGCAGCTGATACGCCGACTTGGCGCTCTCGGAGATGTTGACGGCAGGCTTCTTGGCCTCGAGCAAGAAGACACGCTGGCCCCCGACCCTGAACGCGTAGTCTGGGGCCGTCGCGGATGATCCAATCCGCACTTGATCCTCGTGCACAACATCCTTGAGGTGTTCCGGCGCATGATTCTTGTTAGACACGTCCCAGCCGAGCAAGCCGAAAAGAGGGTTGATGTACTCCTCGCGCAGAGGGTACTCCTTGAAGCCGGTTCGCTTGTATGACTCGAGATTCGCCTCGAACGTCTCAACAAGTGCAACCAGCTCGTCCGGTGCAGTCACGTCGCTCCCCCTCATCCAAGCCGGCCCGCCGCATCAGAGGGTAGGGCACAGACCGCCAACGGTCACTCACCGGCTCAGTGTTCCAGCCCCGGGACGACGATGGCAGGTAGAAGACCCCGACCGCTATCTACACTAGGACTTGTCGAAACCGAGGCCCTGTATGCGCTCGCGTTGCCCGAGTTGCACCCTTGAGCGCATGTAGTCCTTCTCGAAATTCGACGCAAGCGGCTTCATGACGCCAGCTGCGGCACAGGCCTCTTGGAGCGAGATTGCCCGATCGCCGGCTCCGATGAGACCCAGCGTCCTGCACGCCGTGCCGTCCCCCGTGCAGTAGAAGCAGTCGTCGGGAGCCTTGTCGAGCTTCATTAGGGTCAGTCCTTCGATCTCACCCTGGTGGAGCATGTCCTTCAGCATGAGGTCGAACTGGCCTAGGAACTCGTCCATTTCTTCGGCCGTCGCGGCCAGTTCGACGATGGCCCCGGAACGCACCTGCGCGCTCAAGTCGATTGCCCGCTTCACCCCGTGGTCCTTGAAGTACTTCACTTCTCGAATGACGATTGACGAAACGTACAAATCACATGACGTCACCAACGAGTCCCATGCGTGGGCCTCGTGTGCCGCGATGATTACGTCAGCATCGAACAGAAAGCACTTCACGCGACTCATCTTCAGGTTCGTCGAGGCCATATTTGGCTAGCTGCTCTCCAACGCTTGCGACGTCGGTGTCGAGGTACTCGGCGAGCTTCGATAGGGACAGCCTGTCCCGCATGTGTGCCTGATAGGCAAGACGCACGTACCGAGTCGGGAACGTGTCCGGGCGCCACCACTCGTCACGTCTCAACTGTCGGTCCTGGTCTCGCACTTTTCTGTCGGAGAGCAGGTGCGCCACGGCATCCCGCTCAAGACGATTGAGGTTGACGAGTCTCCAGAGCATCGCATCGATTGACACGCCGAATCCGATGGCCAAAGTGAGGAGATCACTCACCCTCACTTGTCGGCCTTCGGTCAGCCTGTCGAACTCCGGCAAGAGAGAGTCAGCGGGCAAGAGCAGCGCAGCGGCAAACGCCTCGGCTACTTTCTCGGTCGCATCCCAGTCTCTGTCATCGAGATGCTCCACGCTTTCCCTTACGCAGTCCCATGTTACGAGGTGGAACAGCTCGTGTGCGCAACTGAAGTTTCGCCGCCACGGTGCTTCTTCCGCGTCGATGAGCATCGCCGCGCCGAACTCACCGAGAGAAGAAGCTGCGCTTCCCTGGCTCTTGAGTGAGTCATATAGCACCTTCACGTGGAAGCGATCTTCCACCACCGCCAGCATCGAGGCCGCCGGCCGAGACCCCAAGTCCAGCGTGTCGCGCACGTCGTCCGCCAAGGCGGCGGCGCGAGCCCATGACATCTGCGCGGGATGTTCGTCTATGCGGGGCAGAGGCGCTCGTTGCACGTCATCAGCCAAACGTTCAAGTGCGTAGTACTGCTCACAACGGCGGATGAAGCTGGCTTCGGTTTCCTTCGCAGCTTCCGCCTGTGCGCGCCATAGAACGAGGGCCTCGGGCCGCTCGCTCGCGGATGGCAAGAGAGCGCTGTAATCCACGTGCAGTGCGCGAGCAATGTCCGCAAGCTCAAGGGCTTTGACCGACCGATCCCCACTTTCAATCTGAGAGACCTGCTGGTGGTGTTCGAACTGCGCGGCTTGAGCAAGATCTGACTGGGACATACCGAGCGCGAGGCGTCGACTTCGAATGCGCTCGCCAACCAAACGGGACTTATCCGATGCCATGCGACACCTCCTTCTCACGAAATCATAGCAGAATCATATCAAGAATCGATTCCGAATGCATAGTTTTCTTGAAATCCCGCCTGCCTTAGCCTGCTGCGGCTGCTCGCGGCGTTGTCCTGCGCGGGCAGGGGGCATCCAGGCCTCATCGGGTTTGGCAGAGCGCAGCCGCGCCACCAATTGATCCTAAGCGGCTATACGGGAGCCGCAGCATTCAACATGTATCCGGCTCCGGCAATCGGCTTGTGCCCTGGACTTCAGTTGCCGCGCGCCGAGCGATTCCGTATCAACCCAGCGCTTGGGCGCGTCCGGTTGATGCGTTTGTCAGACAGATCCTGCTGACCTTGCGACATACACGTCAGGTGTGAGCCCATGCTTCTGTAGGATTCCGGTAAGGCGCTCTCGCAAGAGCGCATAGCCTGTGGTGTCGTCGTCGAATCGTGACTCTGAGATAGACCCATCTCCACCCACAGAAGATTCGTCGCTGCCCTCGTCAATATTCGGATCAAGACCCAGCTCCCTAGCGCAGGTCAAGAAGTCCTCGCACTTCAGAACAGTTGTAGGCGTCGGCTTGAGCTTCCACCACGTGAGGTCGCTGACAACGCGAGCGCTGAGCATTGCGTCATAAAGCTCGGCCTCGAGTTTCGCCTCATCCGTTCCAACGGATTCCAAGATCTGTTTCGAGAGCATCTCGATTCGTGCGCTCATTTCAGACATCGCCTCGAGTGTGTCCGCCACGCGTCTTTCTTCGTTCCTCGCAGTCAGGAACGAGTGCATCATGCCCGCCCATTGCTGACGAAGATACGACTGAATGTCGTCGAAGTTTGAGAAGGGTACAAGGGCGTTGTTGACTGCGCTCCCGCGCACTTCGTCCACGAATTCGAACACCTTCGTGCTGTCGACCGAAGGGTAACCAATCTTGGTCGCATCCACTTCCGCACTATTGCGGTTGTGAATGTACACATGCAGGTCGCTGAAGACGGCTTGGTCGACGAGCGCAAACACCGGAATCTTTGATCGCACGGCTTCCTTGTACTCCGCGTTGGTGATTGAGTGGCCAGAATCCTTGTACTGAGAGCCAAAGCGACCACCAATGATCAGAACGAACATCTGGCAAGCCGGAAGCTCCGCAAGGCAAGAATCGGCCGCATCAAGTTGCGGATCATAGAAGACCGAGCCCTCATCACTCATGACAGGTTCGTATCCCAGACTCCGAACGAAGTACTTCAAGTTCTCGCGAATGTACTTAAGGTCGTAGCAAGTTGAGCTTACGAAGACTCGCGGCAACGCCATGGGTTCCCCTCGTTCTTTCGATTCTGCCCAACAATGCCTCCACATCGGAGTAACCCTCCAAGAGCCCCGACCCCAGAATGGGTCATTAAGTGTAGGAAGTCACTTGCGCGGACTCGGGGATGCAGGCCCCGCACGCGCAACGTGTGCTCACATCCCGCTCGACGCAGAGCCGACCGCAGCGCTCACGGTGGCTGCGCGTACGAGGAGCAGCCGCGTGCCCGACACGCGTGGCTGTGTCCTCTGTTCCAGAGACGCCTGCGGCACACACGCGGAGGGAAACCCATGTGGAACGGCTCCCGCATGGTGCGGAGAGGCGCGAGGACGATGCACGCGCCATCGCACAGGGCTCACTTGAGCCCGAAGAGCCGGCGCCACCACGAAGTTACCTTTGGCGCTGCGTCCCGTGGTCGAGGCCAACACGGCCGGGAATCCACCGAGCGTCCCGAGTCCACGCGGACGCACATGTCCGACCCGGGCTGCCTATGACGCTGCGGGAAGTAGAGACAGTCTCGGCACAGCTGACGCTTCGCCACTTCCGCGCCGCCTACCGCGCCGCAACGAACGCGAACGTGAGCAGGTAGATCGCGACGCCGAGGATGGCGCCGGGGACGAGCACATGCCCCCAGATGGCCAGGGAGCGGGGCCAGAAGTCTGCGTGGTACACGTTGCTCGACGCGAGTATCGTCTCGCAGCCATGGATGTCATCGCCTTGTGTGCTGAGAATCTCAGTATGAGCGGCTATGAGTTCCCTCTGTGTCGCAACCTCCCCCACGAGACCTCGGAGGCGCGCATACACGTCCTCGAGCGATTGATCGGCCGCCTGCGCGCTGACGATCGGCGCTCCGCACGCGTGGCAGAATCCTGCCCCCTCAACGGACCTCGTTCCGCACTTGCTGCAGTGTGCCATCTGAACCCCACCCGTCGTTGGTGGTGAGTTGTAGCGGCTTTCCTGGCTTGTGGCGGAGAGTGACTGTGACTGTGGCGGGACACGCGGTCTCTCGGCCAGCACCTTCGCGTTCGCAGCGGCGAGAGCAATCACCCGCCGTGCCTCGGGGCTGTCATCAGATAGCAGTTTCGGTGATGCATCACCGAGGGACTGTCCGCACCCGTCACACCGGTGCTTCCCGCTGCTTGGCACCCAATCACGGCAGTTGTCGCAGAAGTACGCGCGCATAGCATCTCCCTCGTCAGGACCCCCGGGCCGCAGTCTACGCCTCCCTCAAGAACAAAGAGACGCCGGACAGCTCCATATTGTTGTTGGTTACCATCTGTCCCGCCGCGACTGCTTCGTCGCTTCGAAGAATCACACAGTGACCGTCTGCTTCTCAGCGGAGGCGCAATTCACGCAACTCGGTAGGACGCGACCGCACCGACCGGCGGCTACGCGGACGGTGCGTCGACTCGAGCCCGCAGATCACGCGGCACGCACACACGGGGAAGCCGTTATGTAATGCGCCAAGGCCGCCGGGGGTCTGCGGGGGGTACCCCCGCGTCCTCATCCCGCGTCGCCCCCCGTCGCTCCGCCTCCAGCTCCGCGAGCACCGCAGCGAGCGCCTCCGCCGCCTCTGGCGTTCCCAGGCTCGCCCTGCCGCCCTCAGAGACATGCAGCGGCTCGAGTGTGCGCTCTCCCAGCCCGAGTGCCACAGTCGTCTGTGCGAGCGCCACAACCGCCTCTGGCTCGCCTCGCGCAGCGGCGGCCGCAACCTTCACAATGCCGATGCGAAGTGCCAGCATCGCGCACACGCCCTGCGCCTTCAGCCGACCCGCCTCAGCGAGTGCACGCACCTCCGGGCGCCGCGCGTCGCGGCGCAGCGTCCGGACGTTGCAGCCGAGCTCGTCCGCCAGCGCCTGCCACGGCCAGCGTAGCGTAGCCGGCAGGGCAATGTTCACCGCGGCGTAGAGTGCGCGCTCTTCCGGCGATCCCGGCTCGACCGAGTCGAAGCTCCGGACGGACTCATGCCAGATGTCCAGATAGCGCATTGAAGATGAAGTCAGCCGACGCGACACGATGTGGCCTCCCGGAAACGGACTGCTGGGCGAGGCGGACCAGCCTGGAGGTGTTCTGCACCTCGCCGGCCTCAATCCCCGTCAGTTCCTCACGCGCTATGGCGGGCCGCCTTGTCCAGTTCGAGACTTCGCCTGTTCGCTTCGATGGTTGCTCTGCGGTGTGCGCGCACTTCTTCAGACGGCGCGTCGGCCGACCCGAATACGGGGAGGTCGAACGAGACGTCGCCGTCTCCTACAACTGAGGATTGATCTTGAGTTTCACCTTCGGTCTCAAGCTCAATCTCTTCTCTATTCAGCGACGGGTCCCTGGCGGGTCCTCGACGCGTCACCAGGCCCGGACGCCCACACGGGCAGCGCCGGTAGTCGGAGCCGCAGTGAACCGGCAAAGCCCGCCGCGTCACGGCATTCTGCACGAGCGAAGCGCAGGGCGGGAGCGGAAGATGAGCGGCTATCGTGTCGGCGGCTGTCACGCCCACGCAAACGTTGTTGCCGCGCTGACGCTCCCCGAAGCCTTTGCAGTACAGGGCTGCGGTGCCAGAGGACTCGTACTCGATGAGCCACTTCGCGATGACCAGCTCCTCGATCCACAACTCAATCTGAGCGGCGCTAGCTAGGCTGCCGTCGTCCTCGGAGACGAACCATCCAACCGTGCGGCGAATCTCCGCGATGTCATCGCGCACGCTCCCCGTGTTCTCGGCTGCGGCCTCGAGGGCGACCGCGAGGAGACGGGCTCCGCGGCTGACGGCAAGGAGCCGGGGATCGCCGAGCGTCTCCGCGCGAGTCATGCGGTCGGAGAGCTTCATGCGTCACCCCTTTCCTAGGGAGTCGTAGCGCTCGTGCGCCGCGCTCTGGTCACGGGAAAGCTCCTGCGCGAACGTGTACGGAATCCCATGCTGCTCGAGAAACGGGATCATCAGCACCCACCGAGACGCCTCGGGGCCGACAAGGGGCCAAGAGACGGCGAGTCGATAGGACGTCGATCGGCTGAGGCCAAGTAGGGTCCCAGCGACTTCCACGCGCTCCAGTGGACGCAGGTTTCGACCCAGCGCGCAGATCGCAGGGCTGGTCACTGCTCGTCCTCGTCCAGGAGCTCGCCTGCGTGGTTCTCCGGTATCCCGAATGCGCGTGCCAGGCGCTGCAGAGTCAGGGAGTCGCGCCTTGGCGTCTCCCGGCTGTTCTCGATCTTGCCAACCAGTCCAGGGCCGACTGAAGCGCGGGCGCCAAGCTCTTGGCGAGTCCAGCCGCGAGCCTGTCTCTGCTTCTGGAGATTCCTCATGCCCATCTCCTTTCACTAGGTCTTGCTCTAGCGTCGGGTCGATGGTAGTCTCGTTCTGAAGCATATACACTCTGGCAACTTTATATGACGCGCTGAGGGAGGTCACGTGGTGCCGAGTTCAGCATTCTCAGAACTGCAAGTGTGGCCCGATGGCGCAGCGCTTCCTCCGCTAACGGTGAATCCGGTCCTGTGCACCCTTGCAGAGAACCACGAAGGCCTTTTGTGCCTGAAGGTTGTCTCACCTCAGCCCTGGCACGTCCGCTGGCTGCCTGATGAGTTCTACGCGCGGGAGCTGGCTGACCTCGATCTGACTTCCGATGATGCCTTGCTCGGCTTCGTTCACGAATTCGGCCACCTCTATCTGCCGGACCCACCAGATCCGATGGAACCCGGAGAGGCGTTGTTGCTGGCTGAAGAGACAGAGAGCGAGAATCACGACGACTGTCGCCCGGAGGGCGTGCTGCCCGACCTGTACGGCGATCCCGCGGTGCTGCGAGCGATCGCTGCGAGCCCTCCCGGAGGCCGTCCGTATGGCTCGGTCTCTCTGGCGGAGGCGAGACTGACCGCCGGACTCCTCCGCGACATGACGCGCATCATCGAGGCGGACGCGGGGGCGCTGACCTTCGCCGATGTCTTCGCTTCTTGGGAATCGCCTCTGACCCGCGCCCGGCCGACCACTTCGGACGAAGCAATCTCTCAACTCAGCGTTTGGCTGGAACTCGGCCTGCGGGCAGTCCATCCCACGGTGGCGCGTCGCACGGACTTCTGGGCCGGCCAACCGCCCCAGTTCTGCACCGGCACGTTCGAAGCCGTGTGCGCCCAACTGTTCAACAAGATCGCGAGCGGGACCGGCTTCAGGCGGTGCGGCAACCCTACGTGCGACCGGTTGTTCAGCAGACAGCGGACGAAGGCTGGAGCCACCCGGCCGGGGCGTTGGAGCGAAGAGGCGACCGGGCTCAAGTTCTGTGGGCCGGAGTGCGCTCAGTCGCAGGCGGCGCGAGCGCGGCGCGACAACATCCGCAGCGCCGACCTAATGAGCCAGGACGGAAGATCTACTGCCGAAATAGCGGCTGCCATGGGAACAAATGCGCAGCAAGTCGAGGGATGGCTGAGGGCGGCAATCAGGCGCCGCAAGATGCCGACCGAAGGATAGGGGGAAGTGGTGGGGAATCGAAGAGATCGGGACGGGATCGAGAAGCGCGCGCCGGGCCACTATCGAGTGGTGATCGAGCTCGATTCTGACCCGACGCAGAAGCGCCGGCGCGAGTACCACACCATCCACGGCACTCTGGAAGACGCCAAGCGTCTCCGGGCCAAGCTCATGAACGACAAGGCGCGCGGCGTGCTCGTAGGGCGCTCTGAGCAGCTCCTGGGCGCATATCTCGAGTCGTGGCTTGAGTGGAAGCGGCCGCGAGTCTCTCCCCGCTCACATGAGCGGTACTGCTCGCTTGTACGCTCGAGCATCATCCCTGAGCTCGGCGGCATACGCCTTCAACAGCTCACGGCCCAGCACCTTGACGAGTACTACGTGCGGTCACTCGCAGAGGCCGGACAGCGCAAGGAGAGCAGCCTGTCCCCTACCACGGTGCATCACCGCCATGTCGTCCTGAAGATGGCCCTCAAGAGGGCCGTCGAGCGAGGTCTGATCGTTCGCAATCCTGCGGACTTCGCCACGCCGCCTCGCGCGACGAGGCAACAGCTCCGGGTCCTGGACGAGACTGAGGCCAAAGCCCTGGAAGTGCTGCTGGCCGCCGACCCCCAGCAGTACCCCGCGCTCGTGGCGCTCAAGACTGGCGCCCGGCTGGGCGAGATACTCGCGATGCGCTGGTCCGATCTCGACCTCAGCGCCGGCAAGCTCGCCGTACGGCGCACGCTGGTCGAGCCCCTGAAGCGTAATGGTGGCGCGACCTGGTACTCGTTCAAGGAGCCCAAGAACGGGCGCGAGCGCGTGGTGGACCTGAGCGCGTCGGCGGTCGAACTCCTGAAGGCTCACAAGAAGGCTCAGAGCGGGGTACAGCTCGCATACGGCGCCGGTTGGACTGGTCTCGGTCTCGTGTTCACGAATTCGAACGGTGATCCACTGCGGCCTTCGACGGTCTCGACGCGGTTTCGTGGCCTCGTTGCTGCCATGAGCCGCTGTGCAACGTGCAAGGGCACCGGGCTGGTCGAGGGGAGCAAGTGCCCGAAGTGCGACGGCTCGGGCAGCACACACGAGTTCGACGGGCTCCGCTTCCACGACTTGCGACACTCCCACGCGACTATCATGCTGCGGCTCGGCGTAGCGCCTCACGTGGTCTCACAGAGACTCGGCCACTCGACGGTCGCCTTCACCCTGGACCGCTACGGACACGTCCTACCGGGGCAGCAGCTGGACGCGGCCGAGGCCTTCGACAGAGCGGTGTCGGGAGCGTAGAGGGCCGCGCCCACTCGCCGCATCGCGGCTTGGCGCGCGAGCGCGCCGTGCCCTTCGCCGGGCGCCGCGTTCCTCACGTCTTTGAGCATTGAGAAAGCGCACATGCCACGAGCGGAATCATGCACACAAGGAAGCAGCCCAGACTCTGAATCGCCTTGCCCGTCGCAACAACCGCTTCACCCTTCGCCTTGGTCAACTCGACCGCCTGCTGGCGGCGAAAACAGGCCGGGCAGCCGTCCAGCTCGTCGTCGTAGGCCGCGCCGCACCTGACGCAGCGTTTCATCGGACCCCTCCGAAACAGGCAAGCTCGCGGATTCCCCATCACGAATCGTAGCACCGCAATTGGAACGGCTCTCGAGCGGTATGGTCCGGTAGAAACGAGGCGCGCGGGAGACGTAATCGCGCTACATGGCGACTGAATGGCGACTTTCCGAGTCGCCGCGAGAGCGCGGCAAAGTCGCGTCTCAGTGTTTGCGCAGGTGAGCCCCCCTGTTTGCACAGAGGGGCTCGCGTGGTTTGTGGTGCCCCCAAGGGAATTCGAATCCCTGTTGCCGCCTTGAAAGGGCAGAGTCCTTGGCCGCTAGACGATGGGGGCGTATGTGATTCGTGGTGGGCCGTACAGGTTTCGAACCTGTGACCTTGGGATTAAAAGTCCCCTGCTCTACCAACTGAGCTAACGGCCCGGCTTGTGACGCGGGTTCGGATTATAGCAGGG
>Ga0209124_10000882_pt1 | contig 13420 bp, 16 predicted proteins | sample BarGraIncu01122A_FD_184502 | JGI IMG/M metagenome (GOLD analysis project Ga0209124, IMG submission 184502) | Arctic peat soil microbial communities from Barrow, Alaska - Barrow Graham LP Incubations 011-22A (SPAdes) (version 2) | ecosystem: Environmental > Terrestrial > Soil > Wetlands > Peat...
AATATCAAAGTTAACAGGAGGTTAAGAATGCTAATAAATAGTCAAAAGATGGTTTCGATAAAAATCTTCTGATGTTGCAATTTTAAAAATAGTGAATCGTAAACACTCTTTCGGTATGCAATTAATTAATATAATAAACCAAGATAGTTAATAAAAAATAACTATTTAGAAGGAAATAACTCTTAAATGCAGAATAGATATATAATAGATTATTTTAAGGAGGTCAAAGATATGTCAAAATTTCAAATTCCAAAAGAAAAGGATGAAATAAAGCGACAAATTAAAGCCTTACAGAGCCTATTACCTATAGATGATAAGAAAAGAGATAGCAAAAGTAAGCAAATACACCAAGATGAAATTAAAGCCCTTAAAAAAGCTTTAAGCGACAAATAAGAGATATTAACTATTAATATAAGTCACACAGATACCCGTAAATGAAAAGAAGAGGATTAAGGCGCAAAATGCTGTAATCCTTTTCTTTTTATTAAAAATGAGTCTATATCTAACAATATTACGCTATATAAAGGTAATTGGAAAACAGTAGTTGCAGAGGAAACTATGTTTGCTATTCATGTTTATTGGTGCTAAAGAAGAAAAAATAAGAAGGCTTACAGTTTAATTTTACTGTAAGCCCTTGTATATCAATATTTTATATGATTTTATGAATAGTATTTTTAAAACGAAATTGTACATTCAATTAGCTTCATACCTCTGATCAAGGTTTATTCACAAATGAAGCTATCTATCCGCCTTAAGTCCGTTCCAAAATATACCCATCTGTTTCCAATCCATTTATAGCCTGATACTGATTTTTTTCCAACGTAGGTTAGCCAAGCCCAAAAGTTCGTCCCATTTGTAAGCCATATATAAACATACCTATAAATACAGGGCCTTATTGCTCCAGGATCTATTGCCATAGGTGACAATTCCGAATTAGATTCTGCATTACCTAGTGCTTCATATTCATTTTTCTTAATAGAAACTTCGGGCATATCATTAGGCGGATATCCAATTGTAATGTTAACTAAAGCATCTAATATCTCATTTGAATAATCAAGTTTATCATTTATTAATTTTAACTCTTTTTCTAATATTTTATCTTCAATAGCCATCAATTACACCTCCTTAAGATATCTAGTGTACAGGGATGTCCACATTTTAGTATAACATATTCCTTTAAACGTAAATGGGTTATATCCCCTATTAAAATATGAAGTAATATTAGTAAATGTGCCTTTCTTTAATCCACAGTGATTAAAGTTGGTCAATAACTAATGATAAGAATATATTCCAAATATCAATAGAATATATAGGATTAAATGGCACTAATACAGGACAAGGTTATGGGGTTGAATATGGTACGGGAAAGCAATTTAGATGGGATGCAGGGCGAGCTAGAACCCAATATTCATTGTATATCAACACCTTAACTTATATGATGCTAATTACAAGAAAAGAAGGTAATCTCCCTTAAATCTCGAATACTCCATATAATAACAATTAAACTGGAGGTATAAGCCCCATGCTAAAAGAAGGAATTTATGAAATGATAAGGAAGCTCTTCTATCACAGATAAAAGCATTCAATGAGCTGACTCAAGGATTAAGGAAGGTGAAGGTTTATTATGTACAATCGTTATGATGGTCTAATATCAGACATACGAGATTTAGAACAAGATATTCAAGACAAAGTAAACAAAGATATTGGAGTTACATTCATTTTCCACAATGTTTTATGCTTTATAGTTTCAGTAATATCCTACATGGGCGGACACAGCACTTTCACCATCTCAGCATTCTTTTTATGTATCTTTGGGGCATTTATAGTAGGTATGCCAGTATACGGAATAATAATGATGTGTCAAGTAGGAGTTAGAGCTATAAAACGTAGAAGTTTCGCAGCATTATGGTGGCTCGGGTTAGGTATACCAATGATGTTCTTCTATTCTGATTTATTCTCCTTTTGGCATAGGGTATTATTCGTAACAATATTTCTAGCTGAAGTATTTTATGCCAACAAAACTATACTAACTATGAAATTACCTAAGAAAGTTAAAATAATCAACATACCATATAACAGCGCTGTGCAACAATACAGCAGGCTTCACAAAAAGCATAAAAACAGGCATCAAAACAGGTAATAGTTCATAGTAAGATGTAATATAAAGCATTATCATAAGTTTCAATTATTAAGACTTATCAAAAGAAAGGTGGATATATATGATTCAAGAGTTAAAAACAGGGGGTAACACATCTCTTAGTTCTTCAAAAGGATGTGTTATTGTAACACATGATATAGACAAAAATACAGATGTATCTTTAACAGCTTTTCTTGTGACAGACGCAGGAAAAGTTTTAGGTGATAGTGGAATAGTATTCTACAACCAGATGGAAGGACCAAATGGCATAGCGACATTTATTCCTTCTGTAGACAGCGGAAGTACAAAAATACATAAAATTGATTTTGATTTAAACAAGTCATCAGGAGGTATAACTAAAATAGCTGTAACTTTGACAGAGGGAAATAACGCTGGATTTGCAAGTGTGAAAAATTTAAAAGCTGAAATACAAGTAGGCAGTGACATTATTCAGCTAATACCTTCAAGTTTCACAACTGAAAATGGTATAGTTGTTACGGAATTGTATCTAAGAAACGGAGGTGCAAAAGCTAAGGCAGTATGGAAGGGATTTGCAGCAGGTCTAGATGGATTATGTTCAAATTATGGAGTAGAAGTGGAAGCAGAAGAAAAACAACCTGTGCAACCTGTTAAGTCAGTTGTTAACCTTAAGAAGACCAGTGGTAAAGTAAATTTATCCAAAGGTGAGAAGCCTATTTTAATTGAAAAAACTACTGAAATAACAGCATCAGTTTCTTGGGATTCTGGTACAGACTATGATATTTATGCACTAGTATACACTAAGTCTGGTAAACAAATTGATGTAGCTATGTTCGGTGCTAAAGGTGTACCAGTATTGCAAAATTTCGATAACGGTGCTGTAGAGCATATGGGAGATGTAGGAAGAGGTAAAAAACTAGGTTGGGGGAAGGCAAAAAAAGAAGTCAGCAAAACAGAGATAATTAAAATACGTTTTAATGACGATATTATTGCAGTAGTTCCTGTAGCTTACTCTGCACAGTCAAATGGCTCTGGTTCGTTCTACAAGTATAAAGTATCTATGTGCATCGATAACAATGCAGGCACAGTAGTTACGATTTCCGCAGAAAATGCAAATAATAATAATGGAATATACACCTGTGTACCAGGCATGTTATTAAACACACCAGATGGGGTTATAATAAAACCTATTGAAATGTATAGTACGCCAGGTTCGGAGAACAGACCAAAGTTAAAGAAGGGTGCTGACGGTAACATAGAAATAGTTATGGATAAAGGACCGAAAAACAACTATAAATAAGCATAAACGGTTAGGTAACAAAATAAATTGTGTTCACAATTTATTTTGCGACCCTGGGGGTTTTTATGAGCGAAGCGAATTTGCTACGATTCTCAATAGGGACCATTTAAAAAATTGATTAGTATATAAATCCTTTATTTTCTGTAAAAAAAATACTATAATTAATAAGGACAATATATTAATTATACCTAATAATAAAAAATAATAAAGACAAACCACTTCAATAATAAATTTACGTAAGGTTTGTCTATAAATTGAGGAGTTTATACATGAGGAAAAAAGATATTCTTGAGTTAAAAAGACGTTTTAAAAAAGAACAATGCACCTTCACTAAAATGTGTGGCTGCTATGTTAATGGAGAAAAAAATACTATTTTAAAATTTAGAGAAAGCTTTCTAAATTTAGATGAAGATGAATACTTTAAATATTTAGAAATCGCTAAAAAAGTACTGTCTGGAACTATTGGGAATAATATTTTAGAACTTAACTTTGAAGCAAATGAAGATTTTACAAATGAAAGTCAAATTTCGCTTATGCAGCTTAAAAACAGTCAATTAAAAGATGATGCCCTTGTAGGTAGCCTTTATGATTTAATTATAGCTAATTATGATTACACTGGTAATTTTTTAATACTCATTTTTCATGATGCTTATGATGTTATTAGCAAAACCAAAGATAATGCACGGATAGATGAATCTGAAGAAGTATATGAATATGTGTTATGTGCAATATGTCCAGTTTCACTTTCAGAGCCTGGTCTTAGATACTTTGAAGAGCAAAATGAAATAAAAGCACGTATTAGAGATTGGGTAGTCGAGTCCCCAACTAATGGCTTTGTGTTTCCTGCTTTTATTGATCGTAGCTCAGATGTTAACTCTATTATGTATTACACAAAAAATGCAAAGGATACACATGCTGAATTAATGGAAAATGTTCTAGGGTGCCTCTCAAAACAAACGGCTACTATGCAAAAGGAAACATTCCAATCAATTATTAAAGATTCTTTTAGCGACGACGAAATTAAAGCTGATAAAATTTTTATGAATGTACAAGAAAGCCTAAGCACTATGATAGAAGAATACAATGATCTAAATGATGATGCAGATTGTGAACCTATAAGCTTAACAAAGAAGGATATACAAAAACTTTTAATAGAAAGTGAAGTTCCACGAGAAATTACTACTAAGATTGAAAACTCCTATGTAGAGAACTTTGGTGATGATATCACAATAGCTAAAAATTTAATTGACGCAAAGGCTCTTAAGGAAAATGTGCAAAGAAAAAAGGAAGAACGCCTTCACAAGCAAGTAGAAATGCTTCAAGCTAGACTTGATCAAGTTAAACAAGAGGATACTGTAGATAATGAAGCTCACCTGTCTACAGAAGTTAATGATGACAATGTTATTTTAGAAGAAGCCTGCGCAACTGATTTAGAGAAAGTTCCAGATATATATTCATCAGATAATAATGTTACCCCTCATTATGATGTTATACTACAAGTAAAACCCGAAAAAGTATCTCAAATAAAATCTCAAATAATTAATGGCCAAAAATGTATAGTTATTCCTATTAATGATAATGAACAAACTACGGTTAATGGTATAGATAATTTGATTTAAAACAACTTTATATATTTACCCAAGGGCCTGGCCTCTTACATAGGCTCTTGAAGGATTTTATGAGCGAAGCGAATTTGTTATTAGCCGTTGCCATTAAAAATTTTTACTTATAATCTGAAGGTGTTCCCCATAGTTCTAAACGATTAAACATAGGATAAACAGAATTAAATTTCACATAAATAGGTGCTTTATCTAAAGAGGGATTTTTTCTAAAAAATTCTCTATCTCCATATCTAAGCGCCGAAAGTGCTAGTGGTAATTCTTTTGTGAAAATGTTATTACGTACCGATGACATTAGTGGGTTCTTTTCTTTATCTACCATAACATTAACCATCAATGCGTACTCATTATTAAGCATAATCCATTATGACAGTACTTTATCCCTCATGTCAGTGATTTTATCATAATCATACTTTGCTGCAATAGTCAAAAATAATTCTCTGGTAATGTCCGAATGAGTAAGGGTATATTTCCTAGGAATAATTGGGTTTGTTTCACCTGTTCCCATTTATTATATAGTCAATTAAAGGATTTATCTAAAAAGGCAAAGAGTAAACAAGAAAAGGTAATAGGTAAATAATTATGCCAACGTACACAATATTCGCGGGCACCAATGGTGAGGGTAAAACTTTAATATATAAGATATATTATAATGAAAATAAATATAAAAGAATAAATACTGATGAAATTGTAGTCCGTATAGGTTCTTAGCAAGATAATAATCTTCAACATGACGATAAACTTTTATAGAGAGTTTACATTTATTGGTTTGTTAACACGACACCATTACAAAAATTGGTAACGTAGAGGAAAAGTTCTGTTTGCTACTGTATTAGGGGATAGGTCTCCCACGCATACATATAATAAATTACATCATTATAATTAGTTCTAGACTATATTTTGATTTTATAAAATTTTCACTGTTATATGTAGTTCTACTGCTTTAGACACATCAAATATTATTTAAATTGTTACTAATTAAGTATATAATTACAATTATAACAGTTTAATATTGCAGCTCCGCAGGAGATGATTTAACTCAAACTGGTCGGTTAGAGAATTAAAGATGTAAATTAAAGAGGTGGATTAACGATGGAAGATATTAAAATTCTAATAGTTGAGGATGATAAGGACATAAGTAATATGATAAAAAGAGCTTTGACTAAAGAAGGATATGGAGTTTCTTGCGCATTTGACGGACAAGAGGCACTTAGTGTTTGGGAAAAAGAAAATTTCAAATTATTCATCTTAGATATTATGCTTCCCAAAATTGATGGAGTAGAGGTAATGAGAAGAATACGAATGAAAAGTATGGTGCCTATACTTATGGTATCTGCAAAAGCCGAAGAAAGTGATAAAATCATAGGTCTCGGGCTTGGTGCAGATGATTATTTAGTAAAGCCTTTTGCAATAGCAGAGCTTATTGCAAGAGTAAAGGCACTGCTTAGAAGATATATGTATTACAGATCAAGTAATGATATTGCGGGAAATACCATAGAGTATGGGGAAATAAAATTTGATTTAGATAATTATACAGCTATAAAAAAAGACCGAACAATTACTCTTAGGGCCAAGGAATATGAGCTATTAAAGTTATTTTTTAAGAATCCAAATAAAGTGTTTACAAAGGCTCAAATATTTAGCTCCGTTTGGGGAGAAGAATATATGGGAGATGATAATACCGTGATGGTTCATATCAGGAGACTAAGAAGCAAAATTGAAGACAACCCGGATAAGCCACAATATATAGAGACTGTATGGGGAATAGGATATAGGCTGGGGAGTTTAAAATGATATATATATTTGTAACCATAATTATTATTTTAGCCTTAGTTATAGTATTTCAAAATATAAAAATACATAGTATTTCCGTAAATATAAAAGAGGTTACGGAGGGGAATTTTAATGAAAGGATTAGAATTTATGACTATAACACTATAGTTAAAGATTTAATTATTAATTTGAATAGGCTTATAGATGAATTCCAAAAAATAGTTTCCCTGAGCAAAGAATATGAAGAGGATAGGAAAAAGATGATATCTAATATATCCCATGATTTCAGGACTCCTCTCACAACAATGCTAGGATATATTGAAATGTTGAGGGATGATAATAGCTTAAATGCTGAAGAACGCAGGGAATATTTACAGGTAATAAGTACAAAGGGAGAAATCTTAAGGGAGCTAATTGAAGAATTTTTTAGTCTATCAAAGTTTGATTCAAGGGATGTTGTGTTAACTTTTAAAAGAGTGAATATCACTGAAATTATTAGACAGTGTGTATTATCTTTTTTAAAGGATTTTGAAATTAATGGCATTGAATTAGTAATAGATATTCCAAGTGTGGATATATTTATAAAGTGTGATGAAGGGGCTATTTATAGAGTACTGCAAAATCTAATAGCTAATGCTATAAGGTACGGAGCAGATGGAAAAGTAATTGGGGTGGGCTTGGAGAAAAAAGTGGATAGTGTAGTTTTGAAAATATGGGATAGGGGTAGAGGAATACCAGAAGAGGAAATACCCTACATTTTTAAGCGCTTATATTCAGTGGATAAATCAAGAAATAATAGACAAAAGGGCAGCGGTCTGGGATTAACCATAGTAAAAAAACTAGTAGAAAAGCATGGCGGTATCATTGAAGTTAGTAGCAAACCCTATGAAAAAACAGTGTTCAAGATAACAATAAGGAATATCCCATAAGATTTCTTGCTAAAAAGTTAAGAAACCTGTAAGAAGTGTGTAAATGGGAGTTAAGGATTATGGTTTATTATTAAAGCATAGTCCTTTTAATTTTAATAACATTTCAGCATCACAGATGATAATTAATACGTAATGAGGTGATTTGGTGGAATATGCAATAAGAACACATAATTTAACTAAGAAATACAAGGGTGTGTCCGTAGTAGATAGTTTAAATATTAATATAGAAAAGGGTGAGATATATGGATTTTTAGGACAGAATGGTGCGGGGAAAACTACCACTTTAAGAATGCTTATGGCACTGATAAAAATTTCAGCAGGAGAGGTGGAACTGTTTGGACAAAATAATTATTCCAAACAAGTCTATAAAAAAATAGGTTCATTAATAGAGTATCCTGGATTCTATCCAAATTTAACTGCAGAGGAAAATTTAGAGATACATAGAAGAATGGCGGGTATAGAAAATACAGAGTATATAAAAGAAGCCTTGGAAATAGTGGGACTAAATTCTGATGAAATTAAAAGTAAAAAGGTTAAGAATTACTCCCTAGGTATGAAGCAAAGACTTGGCATCTCAAGAGCGATACTACACAAGCCAGAACTGCTTATTTTAGATGAACCAACTAATGGATTAGATCCCCTTGGCATAAAGGATATTAGAGAAATACTGTTAGAACTAAGAAATAAAAAGGGTATAACTATTCTTATATCAAGCCATATTTTAAGTGAAATAGAACATATAGCAACAAAGATAGGAGTTATTCATAGGGGGAAACTACTTGAAGAAATAGACTATAGGGAGCTTCAGAGAAGAAATAGAAAATATCTTAGGGTAAAAGTAAGTGATGATAAAAAAGCTTGTTTCTTACTTGAAAACAAACTTAATATTAGAGATTTTGATGTATTAGAGAAAAATGTGTTAAGAATATATGAAAATCTTGATAAGGGGTCACAAATAGCTAAACTATTCATCAACAATGATTTGGACCTGCATGAGATGCAGCTTAGTGTGGACAACCTAGAAGATTATTTTGTAAGGCTAACAAGGGGAGAGGCTAATGTTTAATCTTATTTATTGTGAATTTTTAAAGTTAAAGAAATCACATTTCTTTTTAGCCTTAGCTATAATAATTTTACTTCCCTCAATATTATTATATATAAAATGGCATGCTGAGTATAAGTTGATAATCTGGGATATGTATCTTTTTCAAGAAGAAATAAGCACAACAGCATTGATTAATTTGCCTATGTATGCATTTATTTCTTCATATATTTACACAAGAGAATTCTCTTATAATACTGCTCAAACTTTATTTTCCTACTCTGTTAGCAGGACAAAAATATTTATATCAAAGCTTTTAACTATATTAATAATCACAGGGTGTATTATGATTTTACAGCTTTTATTCGCTGTTTTGGCAGGAGCAGTACTTCCTCATGAAGTACTTACAAAGGGGATAATCTTAGATCATTTAAAAATAAATCTTTACATTTTAGTTGCCCAATATGCAATTTTGCCAATTGCTACTTTTATAGCACAAGTAAGTAGAAATATAATTATGCCAATGGTTTATGGGGGGATTATAACTATATTTAATATGTGTGTACCCCAGCTTAAGGTAGGGATTATAGAGTACCTTCCATTTACTTATCCAATACAAATAATGAACAATTCTTTCAAAACTAATATTTATAGGCAAGATATAATGATAATAAATAATTCAATTCCATTATCAAGTGTAAGCATAGTTATTGCAATTTCAACTTTTATAATTGGAATTACAATGTGTATTATATATTATTTAAAGACTGATATTACTTAACTAAATAGGAATTATGAATAGACAAAAATAGGGGGGCATAAACATGTTCATAGAAATATCTAATTTAAAAAAGCAATATAATAATGGACCAATGGCGCTTAATGATGTATCTCTACCCATTGAAGAAGGAGTTTTTGGACTTTTGGGAGAAAATGGTGCAGGGAAAACTACATTAATGCGAATTCTTGTAACATTAATGAATCAAACTAGTGGTACAGTTAATATGGATGGTACAATTATCAATTCAAAAAACGCCTCAAAAGTAAGATGTAAAATTGGTTATTTACCTCAAGAACTGGGATTACATCCTAACCTAACAATTCGTGAAACCTTGGATTACTTTGGAATATTATCTTTAATGAGTCTTTCAGATAGGAAGGAGCAAATTGATAAATTACTGGTTGAAACAAATCTAGAAGAACATGCTAATAAGAAAATCAAGCATTTATCAGGTGGAATGAAGCGTAGAGTAGGCTTAGTTCAAGCAATGCTAAATAATCCTTCTCTATTAGTAGTAGATGAACCAACTACTGGTCTTGATCCAGAAGAACGTATTAGAATTCGAATGCTTTTAAGCAAGGTGTCTAAAGGGCGAACTATAATCTTATCCACCCATGTAGTAGAAGACGTCGCAAGTATTTGCAATAAACTAGCTATCATGGAAAAAGGTAAAATAATATTTACTGGATCGGTTCCTGAATTAATTAATAATTCAAACAATCATGTTTTTACAAAAAATGTGCAGAATGAAGCTGAACTAATCCAATTTAGCAAACAATATACTATTACAAATAGTGTTTACACAAGCAAAGGTATATGTGTTCGTTTTATAAGTGATTTTAAAGTAGAGAATTCGGTAACTGAAAATCCTAACATAGAGGACGCTTATATTTATGTAAGAAATCTAATACATAAGAAGGTGAGTAAATGAAAGCTTGGTTAGAAATTGTTGGTTTTGAAATAAAGATTCAAGCTAAAAGTAAATTCTTTTGGCTATTAACTTGTATGCTACTGGTGTTATCTATTAGTACTAGTATTAAATATTTTAATCATTATCAACTTAAGACACCAGCAGATTTAACTAGTATATTAAGCTCCAGTGCATCAGGTAACGCTTCAATACCTGTTTCAGGTAAAGATCGTAATGCCTATTTTATAAAAGGAATTTCCAATAGATTTATAGAGAATAACAAGCAGGATTCAGATAAAATTATTAAATGGCTATCACTAAAAATTTACTCGCGCGAAACATGGACAAGGGATAGTCTTATAGATCTTCAGAGCCAGCTGTATCAGAAATTCCCATCAGTTAAACAAAATGAATACAGTCAGGATATGCTTTATAGTAATTATACAATGAGTGCGGATAAACTAGACGCAACATATCCTGAATTTATAAGTTATTTACATGAGACAAATCAAACATTTTCTACTTCTTTTGCACGGCAATATGCTCAGAATACTGCTATGAATGTATCAATTATCTTTATACTCTTTTTTGCATTTCTTTTTCAAAAGGAACTGCAACCATCGCTGCATGACCTGTTACTTTCAAAGCCAATATCAAAGTTAACGTATATTATAGGAAAATTTACAGGTGCATTTTCAATGTGTTTATTTGCAATAGCATTTAATACTCTGATTTTTAGTATATGGGAGACCATATTTTGTTCTAAATTGGGAATGCCCTTATATCTAGGTGCATTATGGACAAATATTTTATTCTATACCGTTCCAACCATTTTATTTTACGCAAGTCTTATGGTTTTAGTTTCTCTTTTATTTAGAAATGGATTTGCTGCAATACCACTTTTTTTTATAACTATATTATCTTCTATGATGACAACAACATTATCAGATGGTACCTCAGTACAATGGATGTGGCTTGCCCCAATTATATCATATGATAAATTTTATCAGTTAGTTCCACATAGTCAAATGCAAGCCTATATTATCAATCGTATTGGGCTTTGTATTTTAAGTGTGATTTTCCTTTTAGCATCTTGTCATATTTGGGCTAGAACTAGCGAGGCTGGAAAACAAAGTAAAAAGTTTAAATTTTCTCATACTAGCTTAGTAAGAGATTCAAAACCACAAAAAAAGAGTGGAGCTTTTGCGTTTGTAAAATATAATGCAAAAATAGCTGCCTCACCAATTCAATTATCCATTGCATTTATATTACTACTTTCTACTATAAGTATAATGAGTACTGGCAACAAGGGGTTAACAGACATAGGAACCTCGATTCTAGGAACTATAGCATGGGCATCGGTAATTATATTTGCAAATATTTACAGCATAGAATATTCACATAAAACCATAGATAATTTTTATTTAACTAATAGAAATAAATTGGGAATTATGGCTAGAAGGATATTCATCAACTTATGTTTTATATTCATAATGGTCAGTGTTGTATTTTTTATTGATTTATTCTTGGTTGATAAACCAAATAGCAGTGTTATATGTACGGTTATTCTAATGAGTTATTTTAAGACAATTATTACTTGCATATCATGTTCGCTTTTTTTCGGGGTGTGTTCCATGACAATTTCTAATTTTTTCTGCACTGGTATAGGAGGAATAGTTGGAGGCTTTTTAATCAATGTAATTTTTCTTTCCACTGCCATTGCTAATAAATACTCCATATTTAATATTTATATTTCAAATTTATATTATACAAATATTAATCAAGATCATGCACTATGGTGGAAAAGCGCAATTATTTTCGTAGTAATATCACTTATGATATTTATGTTAAACAAATGGACGATTTATCGTTCAAATAAAGTCACTAATATAGTTAATCAGTAAGCGTCAAACATTACAATAATTTATGTGGAAAGCCCACTCTCTTTAGGTATGGGATGGATAGCATTACTAAAATATAACATTAGACATGGTTATTTTAGCACAGTATAATATACTTAGGTTTTAAAACGAGCCATATACTATCGTTAATGTGTCAATTGTGATACTTGATAGTATATCTATAATTAAAGAACTTAAAGTAAAAGGGACTCCACTTGCTATCAAAGCAGGTACAAAAGTGAAGAATATACGGTTAATAGATGGAGATTATAATATTGGCTGTAAAGTTGATGGATTTGGCGCTATGGAACTTAAATCTGAATTTGTTAAAAAGGTATAAAAACTAGTGAAAACCTGAACTAATTAATTTTAGATCAGGTTTTTTTATGATTAAAAATGTTTAGGAAGTATAAAAATATATTGTTGTTACAGTTTGTTCACGTCCCCTGTGGGATTTTATGAGCGAAGCGAATTTTCTAATACCATATGCAAAGGCTGAATTAGAATTTAATTTGTGGTTTAAGTTATATAAAAAATATGACAAAAGCGTTGAAGAATTGGGATGTAAGTTTATTGAAAATGAAAGTTTTCCAATAAATAAAAATGCGGCTATAGTTGATATATCCTTTATTTCCTGTAAAAAAAATACTATAATTAATAACGATAATATATTAATTATACCTAATAATAAAAAATACTAAAGACAAACCACTTCAACTATAAATTTACGTAAGGGTTGTCTATAAATTGAGGAGCTTATACATGAGAAGAAAAGATATACTTGAGTTAAAAAGACGTTTAAAAAAAGAACAATGCACCTTCACTAAAATGTGTGGCTGCTATGTTAATGGAGAAAAACATACTATTTTAAAATTTAGAGAAAGCTTTCTAAATTTAGATGAGGATGAATACTTTAAATATTTAGAAATTGCTAAAAAAGTATTGTCTGGAACTATTGGGAATAATATTTTAGAACTTAACTTTGAAGCAAATGAAGATTTTACAAATGAAAGACAAATTTCGCTTATGCAGCTTAAAAACAGTCAATT
>Ga0209124_10000888_pt1 | contig 13340 bp, 16 predicted proteins | sample BarGraIncu01122A_FD_184502 | JGI IMG/M metagenome (GOLD analysis project Ga0209124, IMG submission 184502) | Arctic peat soil microbial communities from Barrow, Alaska - Barrow Graham LP Incubations 011-22A (SPAdes) (version 2) | ecosystem: Environmental > Terrestrial > Soil > Wetlands > Peat...
CCTTTTTTTTGTATTTTTCAAAAACACCTGAAAAGTCTAATTTTTCGTATTTGTTTTTTACAGCAATAATCGTTCCAATCGGAAAACATATATTCTCATTTGGTATTATTTCATCTGTCCTTAGTTTAGTTTGGTATTTCATCAATAACAAACATGCTGAGGACAATATTATTATTTATCTGTCAAACTTAGGTTGCAATATCCTTTAAGGCAAAAAGAAATAACGATAATAGGTAAAATAAATCTTAATTGAGAATTAGACTTGCGGTTAATCTAATTCACCCAGGAAACTTCATAATGACTACGAACCCGATACCGTATAAAGAACATGCACCGGCTTCCACTGACCGTTGGTTGATGTACTACATCTCTCTGTTGGGTTTTTTTGCCATTTTTTCAACTACGATCTCGAAAAACCCTGTACTTCCTCTCTTTATGCAATCGATTGGGTCAAGTGATGCTGTAATCGGTCTGATTTCTGCAATCTCACCGTTTGCCGGCATCCTGTTCAGCTTTCCGGTTGGCGTTCTCTCCGACCGTCTCGGACGCCGACGCCTGCTTATCACCGCGGGGGCAATCTTCCTCATCGCACCGTTGCTCTACTTGTTCATCGACCAGCCCCTATGGATGATTCCGATCCGGTTCTTTCATGGCACTGCAACGGCAATCTTGGGTCCGGTCATCTCTGCCATCATTGTCGAACGGTTCTTCGACCGAAAGGGGGAGATGCTCGGTAAGTACGCGTCCTCAACCCTGATTGGCCGGACCCTTGCACCCCTTGTAGGAGGCATAATTCTGTCAGTCTTTGCTACTTTCCCTGGTCTTTTTCGATTCCAGCTAGTTTATGCTGCTGCAGCGTTGGCTGCAGTTCCGGTTTTTGTGATGACCCTCTTCTACCAAGAGAAAAACGACCGCCCGCTGAAAGTTATCACGTTGTCGGTATTCAAAGAGAGATTTGTTCTTTTCTTTTCCAATAGCAGGCTTCGGGCGACTGCCCTTGCCGATATGGCGTCTTATTTTGCATTCGGAACGTTCGAAACATTTCTGCCGTTATTCCTCGCATCCAGGGGCGTTGATCCGTACCAGATCGGCATCATCTTTGCAGTGCAGGTGTTACTGATAGCGACAACAAAACCTTTATTCGGCTGGATTTCCGACCGCGTTGACAAGCGCCTACAGATCTCAGTCGGTCTCCTCCTGTCAGGGATCTCGATCGCCGCCATTCCGCTCTCTTCATCCTTCCCCCATTACATCGCAATCAGTATCGCTACGGGCCTGGGCATTTCCCTGTCTACAGTAGCGACAAGCGCGTATGTTGCCGATCTTGCCAAAATAGAGGATATCGGTGCATCAATGGGGGCACTGTCATCGACGATGGACATCGGGCACTCGGCTGGCCCACTCGTGACCGGTATGATCATTACCGTAGCAGGGTTCACTGCCGGCTTTTTCGCAAGTTTTGTGCTCGCGCTGGTAATCACGGGTGTGTTTGTGTGGTCAGCAAAAGGTGGAAGAACGGTATCATACTGAGGAGCAACATGATACTAGGATTCTATTTGTTGCGACTTGAAGGGGAATGTAATCGATTTTGTTAATTATTGCTTTTTGTGTAGTTTATTCACTGTATCCTCATAGTAAACAATCAAAATGCGATTGATGGGAATTAAATATTGCTTCAAGGACAAAAGTAAACCAATAGAAAATAAAGCAAGGAATAGAGAACCAGCTATATCGAAAGGAAAGTGAAGCCCTGCATAAACCCTCGCAAGTCCACTGATTAACGAAAGTACGAATAATATCACACCTGTGCCCCTCAATTCTCTAAATGTCACGAACATCAGTGAAATCGCAAACATCAAAGTAGTGTGGTCTGATGGAAACGAAGTTTCGGGAAGATGCGCTATAAGGAGCATCCCTGTGGGAACCATAAAAGGTCTTGGATGAAAATAAAACATGGTAATAATAAGATTTATACCCAAACCAAGAAGTGCCGCATATCCAGCAAACAAAACTTCCTGCCGATACTTACTTTTCACAAACCATAGATATACAAGATAAATACAAAAAATATAAATAAGATCTTGTGCGGCAAATATCATACCCGTATCAAGCAACTGGTTTCTTCCCGCAAGTCCATTGATGATATGAAACAGTGTAAGATTCGGGTCTGGTATCATGGCATACTATACTTTTTGTAATTAATCCGGTGTTTCTGCACCGCCAGCATCCTTTTTCACCTGTGTTGTTTGGGCTGCATAGCCGTCCGCATTTATTGTGACTGTGAAGTTCAGCTCACAACAAGCTTTATTTTATATCATGTTCAATTCTTTCCATGATTCTTTCTGCAAAAAGCTGCCTTCAATATTTCCTTCCATTTCATTGAACATCTTGAAAGGAACTGTAAAAGTCATCAGATCTTTTCCCATCTGTCTAATGTTATTCCTTGCCGATATGTCCACAAGACCTATTACACCTTTTGGATTCTCAGAGCTGCATTCCCTGTATGGAACGATCCCGATGGATTGACACCCTGCAGCAAAAGGAACAATGACATTATCATTACTTTCTCTTCCATAATTCGCAAGCACAACTAAAGCAGAAAGCTGGTCTGGATTGACTAAAAATGAAACAATTGCAGGTTCTTCTATATTCAGGTCAGCTTCCTTTAATGGTTTAAATACAGCATATTTTGCAGGAATATCGACAATGGGAAGGAGTTCGACCCATTTCTTTACAAGCTCAGGAGATTTTATATAGCCTTCGCCGTGCCTGAAGTCTTCAATTAACTTTTTTCGTGCAAAATTTTCCATCTTCTCTGCCACTGCTCTCCCAGTCTCAGTTTGTTCATTTCCATTGGAAAGGAAACCATAAAAACAATTGATTCCGCCTGGAAAATTTAAATACTGGTTTCCAAATCCCAATCCTACGCCTCCACCAGGGCAGCCGAATGTTTCCCTATCAAATACCGCAGTCCTGCCTTTTGCTGCACTCGCTAGCATATTCATAACACAACCAAATCCTCCTTTTTTGAACTGAATGGCATTCTCAGGCTTCTTATCTGTCCAGATAATGGCTACCGGATCATATTTCAAACATATAGCTTCAGCGATCTTACTTTCCATAAATTATTTTCCTCCTCTTTGATCCGATACCAGCTTACCTCCCACGCCTACGTTCTCGATGGGGTTCTCCTTGATATAAACCACGAAAACCTCAATCGGAAAACCATAGGCTTTTACAGCGGCTTCAGTCAATTCCTTTACCAAATTCCTTTTTATTTTTATATCATCTATTTTCGGTCCTTCAATAGTTATAGTTGGCATTATTCCTCCTACATTTAATTTCATATATTTTTCAATTATTTCTTATTACCTTACCTCTCGCAAGCGATGCAAAAACCCCTGCAAAACATAAAACAGAGAAAATAATGAATGCTATGTTCACGCTTTTCAGGAAAGGTGTATAAGACTCAGGCGTGATCTCCACTTTTCCTATCAATACTGCGAATATGATCATAGCAATTCCCATGCTTAGCATCTGGCCAACAAGCCTCATTGTGCCCAGAGTGGCAGAAGCTATGCCGTAAAATCTCTTTTCAACAGAACTCATGACCGCATTCGTATTGGGTGATGAGAAAAGCGCAAAGCCAAAACCGACAAGGATCAAACCGAATATGATGAACCCCAGAGTGGTTGTTTCATCCAGATATGTGAAAAGGAAAAGCCCCACAGCAGTAATAGCCATTCCGGCAGATGCTATCTTTCCTGGTTCGATCCTGTCCGAAAGCCTTCCTGCAAGAGGTGAAAAAATAACCATTACAATAGGTTGGGCTACAAGGATCAAACCCGCATCCTGCGGAGTCAGGCCCTTGATATATTGCAGGTAAAGACTTAAGAAGAACGATACTGCAAATGTTGCACTATAATTGATAAGTGCTGCCAGGACGGAGAATGTGAATACCGTGTTGCCTCTAAAGAGATTCATATCAAGAACAGGAACTTTTACTTTCAGCTCCCAACTGATAAAAATCGCAATTCCTATGATGCCCAGCAGGATCAGCCCATAACCGAGCGTGTCCGGCAGCACCGAAAAACCATACATCATAGCTACAAGCGAGAGACAGTAAACTGCCGAACCAGTTATATCAAACGTCTCTCCCCTGGCATCAGCCCACTCCCCTTTCACTTTCCAGAGAGTTAAAACGATTATTATCAATTCAAGGGGAAGGTATGAAAGAAATATACTCCTCCAGCCAAAATTCTGGACCAGGAACCCGCTTATCACGGGTCCCAGAGAAAGCCCGGAATAAACCCCGGCAACAGTTATTCCCAGCGCTTTTCCTCTTTCCCCTAGGGGATATACTGAGGTCAGGATCGCAATTCCCGTGCCGAATATCATCGCTGCGCCGATACCCTGCATAAACCGAAGGATAATAAACTCAGTTTCGTTGAATGAAAAAGCCAGAAGGAGAGAGGCAATTATATCAATGATTATGCCGTATTTGAAAATCTTCTTCCTGCCGTATATGTCCGCGATTCTCCCGAAGGGAACAAGGAACATGGCAGCGGCTAAAAGATATGATGTAGATATCCAGCTTAACGTGACAGCATCCATTGCAAATTCATTGCCGATGGAAGGAAGCCCAATGAACACTGAAGAGCCCATAAAGGGCGCAAGAAAAGAACTCAATGTTGTGATCAACAACACAATTTTTTTGTTTACGGCTTCGGTCATATTTCCTCTTATTCTATTGAATTATCCCTATTATTCTCTTTCCCCCTTAACGCTGATGCAATAATCGCAGGCACGGTGATTATCGCAGACAAAATAAATGCTCCGGTAATACCGGCGGTAAAAGCTTCCTGCACAGCCACAGGCATGTTTGCCCCGCCTACGACAAACATGTTCATCATCTGATCAATAGAGATCGTTCCCATAATCAAAGGGAAAGATATTCCCATGCTCAGCACCATGCCCGCGCTGTTGAAAAATGCCCTCATGGATGAGGCGACACCGCGCCGCTGCGGGGATACTGATGACATAATGGCGCTGGTGTTCGGAGCCTGGAACAGCCCTGAACCGAAACTGTTGACGAACATCCATACTGCAATTATCCAGTAAGGCGTATTGTAATGAATTGTTGTAAGACCCATAAGACCGACGAGGGAAATTACCAATCCGACCGTGCTAATCACCCTGGAGCCATATTTATCCGAGAGTACCCCGCCTATCGGGCCTGTTATCGCAAGACCGATGGCAAGGGGAGTTATGAGAATACTTGCCCAGAGCGGGTCAAAGCCTCTTGGTCCCTGGAAGAAAAGGATGAGGAGGATCATAACTGCTCCCCTTGCTATGGAATTCAGGAGGTTACTTAGCTGCCCGTATGAAAAAATTCTTATTTTGAAAAGGTTTAAGTCCATCAGCGGATAGGCCGTTCTCCTTTCAACGCGCAGGAAGGCAGTAAAACTCACGATCGCGATAACAAGACAGATAAGCATCGCAGGTGACGTCAGTCCGACGATGAATCCCGCTGTGAGGTAGATCATGAATCCAAGAAAAGCGATAGTAAATAAGACCATTCCTTTAAGGTCGAATGTTTCACCTTTTGGCAGCACTGCAACCTCTTTTAGTTTGAGATGTGCCCATATTGTGACAACTATACCTATCGGGACATTAAAAAAGAAGTTCAGCCGCCAGTCTATCAATGTCAGGAAACCTCCCAGTATAGGACCCACAACAAAGGCTGCTGCCATTACCATGCTGAGAATTCCCATAGCTTTTCCAAGTTCATTCCGTTTGAAGGCATCAGTGACTATTATGGTGCCGTTAGCCACAAGCATCGACCCGCCAACCGCCTGGAATACCCGAAAAGCGATAAGCTGATTTATGTTAGCTGCTAAACCGCAAAGCAATGAACCGACCGTGAACACAGCCAGCCCGTAAACGTATAATTTCTTTCGCCCGTAGATATCTGCAAGCCTGCCCCACGCTGGTGCGAGTATTGTGAGGATAAGGGTATAACTTATCAATACCCACATTATCCCGAAAAGGTCTGTGTTCAGTTTCACCATCATTGTGGGAAGAGCGATTATCAGGGTGCTGGCATTAAGTATCCCGACAAGCATTCCCAGAGAAGCTACGGTGAGGGCTGTCCATTTATAGCCATCCGGAGTATTATTTTGTTCGATGTTTACAACCATAGTAATTTCCTTAATATTAAAATGCTAAATGTTCAAAAGCCTCTATTTTCGGTTCATCAATTGTTATAGTTGGCATTAGTTCATCTCGTATTCTTTTGCTCTTTTCAATCATTTCTTTTATCTCCCGAAAAACCGAAGCGGAACTTCACGTTTTATAATGCCGAATTGCTCAGCGTATTTATAATAAAGCTCAAGGCTCACCTGGCTCTCCTTATCATGAAATCCACACTTATTGCTTTTGAGATCGATAACGCCCTGGCTATCTCATCCACATGGCTGCAGGCGTATTCCTTTGACTTTAAAAGGCAATCCAGCGTATACGCAACGCTCTCCGGTTCATCGCGAGCATATTCTTTCCGCACAGCCCAGACTGCATAAACCATCTTTCGACCTGTGAGCTTTTTCCATTCGTTGCCAAGATCAGCGATTATGCGGTACCTGCCCACGGCCTTAAGTGCGCTGTCGCCGATCAGCAATGCAGCTTCACCCGGCTTCAGTTCCGGCATCTGCGCTCCGAATTGTTTTATCTCAACGCGGATGCCTTTTAGCGCAAGTATGATTTTTATCAGCACAGCGGAGCTTGCGGAAATGTCTGTGATGTAGAGGGTTCCTCCATCCATGTCTTCAAGCTTCATTTCGCATCCGGCACATACCAGGACGCTCTTTGTGAAATCGTTCGATGTTATTGAGAGATGTGGCAGGATAAACAGGTCTTCTATTTCAGGATACATTATGGAGGATATCGGGCTGATGTCCAGTTCATTGCAGGCGAGCTTCCTTGCAAGTTCTACAGGGTGTCCTTCTGTAATTGCTATGTCATGAGCCTGGATATAACCGTGCTCCATGCCATAATACGGGAAATCGCAGTTAGCGAAGTTTATCTTGCCAAGCCGTATCATATTTTCATCTATCTCCTTATATGAGGATCGCTTTTTTTGAGTTCTTCATATCGGATTTGTTTCCTTTCAAGATCAGTATATGCCTTCCGAAAATTTTTTTGGATCTCGTTCGCATCGCATATATCGCAGGGCATTTTCTCACATCCGCCTGATGATCTGCATTCTTCAGCAAGCTTATAAGCGCGTTTCTCAAGCCCGGGTAACATTTCTTCCATCAGGCGTGCAAATTCTTCCTTATTACCTGGTCTCGCTCCTGCAACTATGTCGTCGATCATCTGCATTAGAATGACCTTCAACCTTCCGCACGGCTCCATAATTACCATTTTTATCCTCCAAGGGCGATGACAACGCCTGTAATCGCTATACCAACACTCATCATAGTAACACCAGTCCAGAACTTGCTTCTTCCCACATAACCCCCCCATCTGTAGCCGATCCAAAAGAGCATCACAAAACCGATGATGCGGGAGAGCCTCAATGCCCAGATGTCGTCAAGAAAAACGAACGGTAAAAGCAAAGGTATCCCGGATATGAAAACGAGCATGCCAGCAGCAATTCCACCTCGTATATCATCCCTTGTCGCACTTGTATGATTTTCAACTGGCTTAAGGCGCGCCAGAATGTGTTGTGCGACCTCATGTTTCTCGCGTTCGCCCAGGGTGTCCACGATGGTATCTTTAAGTTCTTCCTTTATCTTCCTGAGGTCGCATCCATCACCCGTGCACGTTGTAGCCTCATGCGCAGCCAGCGCAATTCTTCCCCTCTCAAGAAGGCTGCTGTAAACATATATTATTCCATCCACAATCCCCCAAGCAATGCATGCGCCTATTCCGGCGCTTAGAACGGCATTTTTTGAGTTGGTTCCAAGTCCGACTGTGCCAGTGATAGTAAGCACCATAATTAGCCCGAACAGTATTTCGGAGAAGCGATCTGAAGGCGAAAGAATCGCGCGAAATTTCATCATATAAACGGCGCTAATGCATCCAGAATATTACAGGGTCACGTTTTTCAGGGGTCGGAGGCATTGTCCCTGGATATCCGAAGATTAGTGGTGCTACGATTTTGTAGTTCGGGGGTATCTTGAGTTCTGCCATGATTTCAACACTTTGCTGGATAACGGCAGCGCCGCCTATCCAGCAGCTTCCAATGCCCAGGGAGTTGGCTGCAAGCATCATATTCCCGGCGCACATCGAGCAATCGTAATCGGTGAGTGCGTTGTTTTTGCTGCCGATCACAAGAATAAGAATAGGCGCATTGTAGAAAAGATTGAAATTTTTATCCTGCACTCTTTTCAGGAAATTCACCGCTCCTGCATCATTCCTTCCTTCAAGATTTTTTACCAGAATGGGTTTTGCGTAATCTGATAGGTTTTTCAGCATCTCCTTATTCTGCACGACCACGAAGCGCCATGGCTGAAGATTTAGTCCTGTTGGTGCGTACTTGCCTGCATCAATGATCTTTTTTATTGTTTCTTCTGATAACGGCGTACCAAGATATTCCCTGACACTGCGCCGGGTTTTTATGTTGGCTATTACAGGATTTTCATCAGCAATCATGATCTTCCCCTATTCTGGATCTTACCTGCGACCTCAGCTACATGCAGGCCGACATGCTTTGCCATCGCAAGACCAATCTCGTCATTTGTGGCATCGCCCTTCATTCCAGCCTTTGCACTTGCCCCCATGCCGTAATTGTTTCCCACCACGATCATATCCTGCATAAGCATCCACTGGAGTATGTGGTTTATGGTGAAAAGCTGACCTCCATCCCTGCCTCCGCCCACTGCTATGGCGCCGCCCACCTTGTTTTTCAAAAGGAATTCGGGTCCGCCTGGAACGCCCGGTCTGTCCTGAGGTGTGCCTTTTGCATACCGCAATATTACGCTCCTGTCAAAAAGAGCTTTGAGCTGGGCGGTTACAGAGAGGAAATATACAGGGGAAGCTACGATTATCCCGTCCGCCTCCTTCAACGCTTCATAAATGCGGGGTACATCATCATCTTTTATAGTGCATATTCCTTTTGATTTTTCAGTACGGCATGTCCCACAGCCGTTACATGGTTTGATTTTCTTGCCTGATAGGGCGATTAACTCTGTCTTAGCGCCCAATTCAGACGCTGCTTTCAACGCTTCCTGTACTAGTATTTCGGTGTTGCCTTTTGATCTCGGACTTCCGGATATTCCAACTATTTTCATATTTTAACTCCTTTTTACTTTTTTACGATTTTTAATACGATAATTAAATTAAATATTTAATACTTTCTTTCAAGCGATTAATATTAGATCTCGATTTTCGAAAACAGATAGCTTCCGATTACAAGGAACAGCACTGTAACACCTGTTAGCACTGCAAGATCAATACCGAAGCCAAACTGCATCTGACCACCTACAAGAGCTCCTCTTAAGCCATCAACTCCGTATGTCAGGGGGTTCAGTCTTGCTATTGTGTCAATCGAACTGGGTAGTCCTGTCAGAGGAAAGAGGGCACCGGAAAGGAAAAAGATTGGCATCACCAGGAAATTCATAATCATCTGGAAACCCTGCATGTCTTCAAGGAGCGATGCTATGGCTGTACCCATGGCTGTAAAAAATAAAGCTATCAGCGCCATTACTAAAAAGGCTACTGGCAGGAACGCAATATTTGTTGGTCTGAATCCGACGGCTATTGATATAAGAAACACGATAATGCCCTGGAGGGTTGCTACGGTTGCGCCGCCAAGTGTCCTGCCTATCATGATATTGAGTCGCGATACAGGAGCAACAAGCGTTTCTTTCAGGAATCCGAACTGCTTATCCCATATGATCTCCATCCCGGAAAAAATTGCGGTAAAAAGAATGCCCATGGCAATCACTCCGGGAGCAAGGAATTCAAGGTAATTTCCCTGCCCTGCTTTCTGGAATATAGGACCTAACCCGTATCCCAGCGCGACCAGGAAAAGAATGGGCTGCCCGAGTGAGCCTATGATTCTTGAGCGTGAACGGGCATATCGCTTGAGTTGTCTGAGCCAGAGTATGTAAATTGTTCGTATCATTATCTCCTCCACATCTTGCGGTTCATCCGCATCTGATCAACGGCTCCAGATTCTTCCTCGCGTATTTTTTTGCCTGTCAGGGACAGGAAGGCTTCTTCAAGTGTCTTTGCGCCGGTCGTTTTCTTCAGATCCTGGGGGCTTCCTTCTGCAACGATTTTCCCCTGGTCTATAATTGCCACGTGGTCGGCAACACGTTCGGCTTCGTCCATATAATGGGTTGTGAAAAATACGGTAATACCCGCGGTGCCGTTTAGATCTTTCAGATATTTCCAGATGGAATTGCGCGTCTGCGGGTCAAGTCCGATGGTGGGCTCATCCATGATAATACTTCAGGAGTATGCAAAAGACCGCGTGCGATCTCAAGTCGCCTCTTCATCCCTCCGGAGAAGTGTTTAACAATCTCATTTTTCCTGTCCCAGAGTTCCACGAAATTAAGAAGTTCTTCGATTTTTTTCCCTAATATTTTATCAGGCACCCTGTAAAGCACGCCGTGGAATTCCATGTTTTCGTATGCAGTAAGTTCGTCATCAAGGCTTGGGTCCTGGAACACTATTCCAAAAGAGCGCCTAACTGCGTCCTGATCTATCATTGGATCATAGCCGTTCACGAGCATCGTTCCTGTCGTGGGATGAAGAAGGGTCGTAAGCATCTTTATGGTTGTTGTTTTTCCCGCGCCATTGGGTCCAAGAAATGCGAATGTCTCACCGCGTTTTACTGAAAAGGAAATATTATCTACCGCAGTAAAGTCGCCGAACTTTTTTGTGAGATTCCTGACCTCTATTGAATAATTATCTGTATTTTCTTTTTGGGGCATATCAATCTCATAGATGTTAGATAAGTTAATATATTGAATCGAACCATGCAATAGTTAACTCATATATTTAATAGTTTGTGCGAATAAATCGCAAAAAGAGGAAAGATCCTATATGGCAAAGATGTGGACATCGAATGAAGGGTTTGATATTGAAACTGCAAGAGACTATGCAAGCAAACTTGTATTGCTGGCTAGCGCCCACCGGGCAGGAATATTTGAAGCACTCTCCGGGGAAAAGGATATAGCAGCCCTGAAGCAGGCACTCAATGCCGATGAGAGGTCTCTCTTTATCGTACTTGAGGCACTTTGTGCTTTGGGATATGTCCATAAGAGGCTGGACAGGTATATCATATCTGAGCAGGCACGGTCTCTTTTCCTTGAGCACGGTGAGGATTATGTTGGAGGTTCCCTTCCCCATTTTCTCGATATAATGGAAGCATGGCTTAAGCTTCCCGGGATAATCAAAGGGGCAAAGCCCGATAGATCTGAGCGTGATGTTGGCGCTTTTATGAACGCCATGGAATCAAGGCCGGATGAAGTCGTTGAGGAGACCGTAGAGCACTGCCTTAAAAGGAAAAAAAATGCGAAGAACGTGCTTGACCTGGGAGGCGGTCCTGGCAAATACGCAAAAGCCTTTGTGAATAGAGGCTTAAAAGCGGTTCTTTATGATGTGCCGGATACTATCGATTACGTCAAAACCCGGTTCGGACTTGGGGATGTCAGGAACCTGACTCTCAGGAAAGGGGATTTCACGAACGAGTTCGTGAACGAATTCGCTGGCGAATCATTTGATATTATATTTATGGGCAATATCTGCCATATCTATTCAGAAAAAGAGAACAGGAAGCTTATAAAGCGTGCCAGTAATCTTTTGGGAAGGGGCGGGATGATCGCAATCGAGGATATGGTCCGGGGACGAAGTCCCATGGCAGAAATGTTTGCCGTGAATATGCTGGCAAACACGGAAGAAGGAAGCACATACACGGAAACACAATACAGGGAATGGCTAACTGATGCCGGTTTTCGCAAAATTGAAATATTCGACCATGCCCAAAAGAATAACCAGTTGATCACAGCTTTCCTGGAGTAACATATGGATGAGACTGATAAGAAAATAATTGAACTGTTACAGCAAGATGGAAGAATGGAGGATCTGGAGACAGCCCGTAAAATCGGGATTTCACATGACACCGTTAAGCGAAGACGGAAAAAACTCGAAGATGCCGGTTACATTAAAATCCAGGCAAATATCAATCCACGTAAGCTCGGATATACAAATGTCTTTATCTTAGGGATAACTTTAGCACCCGGCATAGATGTCAGGAAAATAGCTGAGATATTGGCTTCCAGGAAAGAGTTCTTTTTTGTGGCGCTTTCCCTGGGTCCTACTCATTCCATAGTTGCTTCATGTTTTGCCAGGGACCAAATAATTCTCAATAAACTGGTTGAAGAATTACGAACATGGAAAGAGATCGAAAAAATCGAGACCAATATCATATATGAAGTTTTAAAATCGGGATTTCACGATGTTTCTGTGGTAACCATTTAAGGATATGACCTACAATATGACTACTGCAATTGAAGTTAAAGGACTTGTTAAGGTTTATGATGGTAAGGTCAGAGATTTTGACGGTGTTGATCTAAAGGTCAAAGCAGGAAATGTATTTGCCCTGCTGGGCCCCAATGGTTCGGGCAAGACTACATTGATGCGAATCTAACCACCCAATTTAAACCTACTTCCGGTGAAGCATCGATTTTCGGATTCGATGTTGTCAGGAGGGATGCCGAAGTCCGGAAAGTTATCAGCTACGTTCCCCAGGAAATGAGCGTCTGGACTGACATCACCGGCTATCAGAATCTTCTCATATACGCCAAAATTTATGGGCTTCCATCGAGTGATAGGAAGAAGATTATCCGGGATGCACTGGAAGGGATAGGCCTTGATGAAGTTTCGGACAAACTTGTTAAAACATACTCCGGGGGAATGATCAGAAGGCTTGAAATGGCATGTGCCATGATCATTAAACCCAGGATTTTGTTTCTGGATGAACCTACAATAGGTCTTGATCCTTCGGCCAGGAAAGCTGTATGGGAGAAGCTGATATCTTTTAAGAAGGAATATAATGCAACAGTATTTTTTAACACACATTACATGGATGAGGCTGACCTTTACTCTGATGAGATATCAATAATTAATAGAGGCAGGATGGTAATGTCCGGTACGGCTGATGAACTTAAACATTCCATCAGGAGAGATGTCATTCAATTCAGTTTAAACACCGATTTTCGTCAAGTGTTTATGTCCCATAATTGAACCCTATTCAGGATATCCAATCAAAGCGAATTCTTTTGTTACCTAACCATGGTATGTTATACGATTTCTGAAAAACATCATTG
>Ga0209124_10000891_pt1 | contig 13317 bp, 5 predicted proteins | sample BarGraIncu01122A_FD_184502 | JGI IMG/M metagenome (GOLD analysis project Ga0209124, IMG submission 184502) | Arctic peat soil microbial communities from Barrow, Alaska - Barrow Graham LP Incubations 011-22A (SPAdes) (version 2) | ecosystem: Environmental > Terrestrial > Soil > Wetlands > Peat...
GTCCTTGCATAAAAGTAGGTTGCAACAGCTAAGATCATGCCCGCAAAAATCATATTCTCTGTTGGTCCAGTCACCGGTAACTCTTTGGTGACTTGTTCGATTACTTTTGGTGCTGGGCATTCTATATTTATGTCTATTGAATTCCCAAAAGTATTAGACAGTATGCAATCATATGATGTCGGGTCGCTTGCACCACTTGCAGTTGCTGGTATTTCACTAAGAACTTTAATCACAAATGTTCTTGTTTGTTTGCTTTTCTGATTCAAGGTGACATCTGGCCACGAAAGTACTTTCGTCGTCTCGTTTAACGTACCACCACCGTTATCTATTAATGTTGCGTATTCTAATAGGTCTGAAATATTATCTTCTAATTTCGCCGATGTAGCAATTAACCCCGTATTTTCAATAGTAACTGTATAGCTAATTTGGTCATTGGCACGTGCTGTAGTTGACGAAGCGTCTATGAATCCTTGCGAAGTGTTAGTTGCCGTTTTAACCTTCGTTATATTGGGGATACAAGACTCATCGTTAATCCAAAGCGTTTCATTACCTGGGCATGGTTTACAGTTAACGTCGTTTTCTAGAAGTTTTGAATTTACAATACATTTTGGCGGAGGTGGAGGTGGAGGGGTTTTTAATGTAACTAGATTGCCACAAGATTTCATTATAGCGAACCATCCCATCTTTTCAGAATGTCCGACCCAGCCCGATATACTCGTACTAGTGCTACCCCATAATTTTAAGGGCCTAGAATATGCTGTAGTCACTTTTTGGCCCTTTGTGTTTGTAATACTGTACTGTCTTTCACCTTGTTTGTAGCTAAATCGTGATGCAAACCCCCAAGATAGTTTCTCCTCAGTCTTAAACGTGTCATATTTGGCTGCTGCGATTTCGGCTCGTGTTATGCCAGTATAATTCATAACATCACGCAAATGTTTCGTGTTTGAGTCGTATGCGGACAAGAAATTGCCAATTGAATCTATGCCTCCATTGACCATATCGGTTGCGTTAGAAGCATTGGCTGATTCAGATGGCTGGAATACGACTAATGACTGTACAACTAGGGCAAGTACAACAAATATCAAACCAAGTCGTCTGGTCGTCTCTTCTTTTCTTAAACGTTTAGCATAAAATCCAAGTTGTCCTACGAGTGCGGGGCTGAAGGGTAGATTAGACACTATTTTTTTAAACATATTTGTTTTGTTTTTTTATTCCTCTTATGTTACACTTTAGCATAATTAATATGTTCAGCGCAATAGCTTGAGTGAACACAATTTATCCGCTATAATGATAGTATTGTAAATAGCTATATTAGTCTGAAACAGATGAGGGAGTTGGTAGTGGTTAAACAAAAAAATGATAATTCTTATGACGGAGCACAGATTCAGGTACTCGAAGGCCTAGATCCTGTCCGCAAACGACCTGGTATGTACATTGGTAGTACAGGATACGAAGGTATCCATCACCTGATAAAAGAAATTGCCGATAACTCCGTTGATGAAGCCATTGCGGGTTTTGCAACAAAAATCAATGTCACTCTGCTTAAAGATGGCGCTGCCCGAGTTGAAGATAATGGACGCGGTATTCCGGTTGATAAACATCCAAAAACTGGCAAGAGCTCGTTAGAAACTGCATTGACGATATTACACGCTGGAGGAAAATTTGGTGGTGGTGGCTATAAGGTGTCATCTGGTCTTCACGGGGTTGGCTCAAGCGTAGTTAATGCATTGTCGACTAAGCTTATCGCCGACGTCGTTCGTGAAGGTCAACTGTATCGTATGGAGTTTGAACAGGGTGTCGCACAAGGTCAGCTACAAAAGCTAGGTAAAACGGATAGACCACAGGGTACGACAATTACATTCTATCCAGATCCAACCATCTTTAAAGAGACGATAGAATTCGATTATAAATGGGTAGTTAACTATCTGCGGCATCAGGCTTACCTTACTAAGGGGGTGTATGTATCAGTTGTAGACGAAAGAACTGATGAACGCCAGGCTTTCTATTTTGAAGGTGGTATTCAAAGTTATGTAAAGCACTTAAATATCGGCAAAGATGTTTTAACTGGAAACATATTTTATGTTGAAAAACTTGTCGAGGACTCAATAATCGAGGTTGCCGTTCAATATAACGATACTTTTGTAGAAATCGTGAAACCATTTGCAAATAACGTCCTTACTTTGGATGGTGGAACTCATTTGGTAGGGTTTAGGTCTGCATTAACGCGAACTATTAATGATTATGCCAGAAAAAGTGGTTTGTTAAAGGAAAAAGAAGATAATCTTACCGGTGATGATATCCGTGAGGGACTAACTGCCGTTATACTTGTAAAATTACCAGATCCTCAGTTTGAAGGTCAAACAAAAAACAAATTAGGTAATCCTGAAGTTCGACGTTATGTTGAACAGGTAATGAACGAGTACTTTTCATACTATCTAGAAGAAAATCCAAATGTCGCAAAAGGTATTGTAGGCAAAGCTCTACTTGCAGCTAGGGCGCGTAAAGCTGCACGTGCTGCGAGGGACAACGTCATCAGAAAGGGCGCGTTGGACGGAATGAGCCTTCTTCCCGGCAAGCTTGCTGACTGTTCAAGTAAGAATCCTGCTGATTCCGAACTATATATCGTTGAGGGTGATTCAGCTGGTGGCTCGGCCAAATCTGGTCGCGATAGCAAAACCCAAGCTATTTTGCCTCTCCGAGGCAAAGTATTGAACGTAGAGAGGGCAAGACTTGATCGTATGCTTGGAAATAATGAAATTGTTAGCCTAATCAAGGCAATGGGTGTGGGCATTGGTGACCAAGTTGATATTTCTGGTGCTAGGTATCACCGTGTCGTTATTATGACGGATGCTGATGTCGACGGTAGTCATATTGCTACACTACTATTAACCTTTTTCTTCCGATATATGCGTGAGGTAATTGAGGCTGGTTATATATATCTAGCTAAACCGCCACTATTTCTATTAAGAGCTGGTGCCAAAAAATTCTATGCATATGATGAGGGGGAGCGTGAGCTAATAACCGATCGTCTTATTGTTGATAGAAAAAATAAGGGCGTTAAAATAGACGATGAAATAGATCGGACGAAGCAGGCCGGTATTACACTATTGCAACGCTATAAGGGTCTTGGTGAAATGGACGCCGAACAGCTGTGGGATACAACAATGAATCCCGAGAACCGAGTATTGATTCAGGTTAGGATAGAAGACGCCGAAAAAGCCGACGCTATTTTCACAAAGCTGATGGGTGATCAGGTTGATTTAAGAAAAAGTTTTATACAAGGCCGTGCTAAATCACTCAGCCTAGAGGAGTTGGATATATAATTATGGATGATGACAAAAATACATCAATTGACGAAGAGGTTGTTCTGGAAGATTTGCAGACGCATTCACGTGTTGTAGAAAAAGAAACAGTCGAGGATGTCATGGAGAATAACTTCCTAAGGTACTCGATGAGTGTGATTATAGATCGTGCACTGCCCGATGTTCGAGATGGCCTAAAACCTGTTCATCGTCGTATTCTATACTCGATGGGAGAGCAAGGACTTCGGCCAGGTGGTAGATTTACGAAATCTGCTCGTATTGTAGGTGACGTTATGGGTAAATATCATCCTCACGGTGATACGGCTATTTACGATTCTATGGTTCGTTTGGCTCAAAATTGGACGATGCGGTACACTCTAGTAAATGGCCAAGGTAACTTCGGTTCGATGGATGGCGATCCTGCCGCTGCATCTCGTTATACTGAGGCCCGACTTGATAGGGCTGGAAATGAGTTATTAACAGACCTAGATAAAGAAACAGTTGATTTCCGAGACAACTATGATGGTTCCGAGCAAGAGCCAGTTGTTCTTCCAGCTAAACTGCCAAACTTGCTGTTAAACGGACAAATCGGTATCGCAGTCGGTATGGCGACCAGTATCCCATCGCATAATCTAGGTGAGTTGGTTGATGCAACAATTCATTTAATTGATAACCCAGAGACTACAACATTAGACGACCTTCTAAAGCACGTAAAGGGCCCAGATTTTGCTACGGGCGCTATAGTATACGGTGGGGCGCCGATGAGGCAAGCCTATCAAACTGGTCGCGGCAGTGTAGTGATTCGAGCGGTCGCTAACATCGAAGAAACCAAAAAAGGACGCAATCAAATTATCGTTACAGAAATGCCGTTTGCTGTAAATAAAGCAACACTTATAGAGAGAATTGCAGAATTAGTCAAAGACAAGAAAATTACTTCAATTAGCGATTTACGTGACGAAAGTGCACGCGGATCAGTGAGAGTTGTGATTGAACTGAAAAAAGATTCATACCCTAAAAAAGTATTAAACCAACTATTTAAGCTAACTTCACTACAGACAAGCTTTCATTACAATATGCTCGCTCTTATCGATGGAATCCAACCACGTATCCTCGGTCTTCAAGAGATTTTGAGTGAATTTATAAAACATCGTCAAAACGTTGTACGTCGTCGAACAGAATATGAACTGCGAAAAGCCAAAGAGCGCGCCCATATCTTAGAGGGCTACAAGATTGCACTAGATCATATTGATGAGGTGATTAAAACGATTCGTGCCAGTAGGACGAGTGAAGACGCCGAGGCGGCTTTGGTTGAAAAATTCAATTTATCACCTATTCAAGCAAAAGCAATTTTAGCTATGCAACTTCGACGCTTGACTGGACTTGAGCGCGAAGCGATTGAAAACGAACTAAACGAATTATTAGCATTAATTTCAAAATTAGAAGCTTTGCTGTCTGACGAGCATGAGATTTTGCGAGTCATTAAAGAAGAGTTGTTAGAAATGAAGGAAAAGTATGGCGACGACAGGCGAAGCCAGATGATTAATTATGAACTTGGCAAGTTTAGCGATGAAGAGCTTATCCCAGAAGAGGATAGCGTCATCTTGCTGACCGCAGAGAATTATATTAAACGAACGCTTGTTAGCGAATACCATCGTCAAAATAGAGGCGGCAAGGGTAAAAGAGGCATGACTATCAAGGCAGAGGATATCATTGACCAGCTGGTGCCTGCCAGTACTCACGATTATCTACTGTTCTTTACTAACCGCGGCAGAATTTTCCGACTAAAGGCATACGAAGTGCCCGCTGCTAGCTTGGCAACGCGCGGTGTAGCTGCTGTTAATTTATTGCAACTTCAACCAGAAGAGAAGATTACTTCGATTATTCGTCATGAAAAGGGCGCTAGCGACGAAGGCTATTTATTTATGACAACCACAAAAGGAACTATTAAAAAGACACCATTAAAAGAATACGCAAATATACGTACAAATGGTCTAATCGCCATCAAGTTGGACGATGGAGATGAATTGAAGTGGATTCAGAAGACGAATGGTGAAAATGATGTGATCATATCGACATCTGCTGGACAGGCTATACGATTCAATGAAAAAGACGCTCGTCCTATGGGTCGCTCGGCAAGAGGCGTACGTGGAGTTCGATTGCGTCCGAATGATCAAGTAGTTGGAATGGATATCGTTGATGATAATCGAAAGCTTCTAGTGATTAGCGAAAACGGTTACGGAAAAGCAACTAAGGTTTCTAATTTCCCAGCGCACAAACGTGGTGGAGTGGGTATCAAGGCGGCTGTAGTGACTTCAAAGACTGGTCCAATAATTGCAGTACATACACTAGAGCCTGATGCTTTCGAAGTGCTGTTAATTTCAACCAATGGTCAAGCTATCCGTGTCGGACTAAAAGATATTCCAACCTTGGGTAGGACAACTCAGGGTGTACGTATTATGCGTATGGGTGAAGGCGACAAGGTCGCATCATTAGGATTAATGCCCGAGCAGCAGGATCAAACAAAGGACGTAGACGAGGAGGTATAGATTATGGGATTTGAGATAATCTCACCGTACTTAATTACAATTCTAGTAGCCTGGATAATCGCTCATGTCGTTAAATTCGTAATCAGTTATATTAAAAAGGAAAAACAAACACTTAGGTCGTACCTATTTATATCGGGCGGAATGCCAAGTGCACACAGTGCAACAGTAGTGGCCATGGCAACTATAATAGGGTTAAAAGACGGGTTTGGCTCGGGATTGTTTGGCTTAGCGGTGTTATTTGGGATGATTGTTATGTACGATGCCATGAAAGTACGCCGATCATCAGGTGAACAGGGATTTGCAATCCATAGGCTAATAAAAGAAACGAAAAGTAAAATAGAATTGCCAAGGGTAGCCAAGGGTCATACGCCTCTGGAAGTAGCATTAGGTGCAGTATTGGGCGTAATTGTTGGCATAGTTGTATTTTTGTCAACGACATAAATACAGATTACCCTTGACTGCGGTATGAGTTATGAGTTATGATTGATAACAATCTGGTCGCGCTATTTTAGTGCGAAACAACGTGGAGTTGCAACAGATTAAAAGATCTTTAACAATTTAGTTGTGCAAATCATCGTCAGTTTATATTGAGTTAATGATTACATCGATTTATCGATGAGAATCTTTTTATGGAGAGTTTGATCCTGGCTCAGGATGAATGCTGGCGGCGCGCCTAACACATGCAAGTCGAGCGGTAACAGGGGTAATTTATTACCTGCTGACGAGCGGCGGACGGCTGAGTAACGCGTGGGAACGTACCCCAAAGTGAGGAATAACCGCCCGAAAGGGTGGCTAATGCCGCATGTGATCTTCGGATTAAAGGATTTATCCGCTTTGGGAACGGCCTGCGTATGATTAGATAGTTGGTGAGGTAAAGGCTCACCAAGTCTACGATCATTAACTGGTCTGAGAGGATGATCAGTCAGACTGGAACTGAGACACGGTCCAGACTCCTACGGGAGGCAGCAGTGAGGAATCTTCCACAATGGGCGAAAGCCTGATGGAGCGACGCCGCGTGCAGGATGAAGGCCTTAGGGTTGTAAACTGCTTTTATAAGTGAAGAATATGACGGTAACTTATGAATAAGCACCGGCTAACTACGTGCCAGCAGCCGCGGTCATACGTAGGGTGCAAGCATTATCCGGAGTGACTGGGCGTAAAGAGTTGCGTAGGTGGTTTGTTAAGTGAATAGTGAAATCTGGTGGCTCAACCACACAGACTATTGTTCAAACTGGCAAACTCGAGAGTAGCAGAGGTAACTGGAATTTCTAGTGTAGGAGTGAAATCCGTAGATATTAGAAGGAACACCAATGGCGTAGGCAGGTTACTAGGCTATTTCTGACACTGAGGCACGAAAGCGTGGGGAGCGAACCGGATTAGATACCCGGGTAGTCCACGCAGTAAACGATGGATACTAGCTGTTGGAGGTATCGACCCCTTCAGTAGCGAAGCTAACGCGTTAAGTATCCCGCCTGTGGAGTACGGTCGCAAGACTAAAACATAAAGGAATTGACGGGGACCCGCACAAGCGGTGGAGCGTGTTCTTTAATTCGACGCTAAACGAAGAACCTTACCAGGGTTTGACATCCTTGGAATTTCTATGAAAGTAGAAAGTGCCTTTGGGAACCAAGTGACAGGTGATGCATGGCCGTCGTCAGCTCGTGTCGTGAGATGTTTGGTTAAGTCCATCAACGAGCGCAACCCTTGTGGATAGTTGTATTTTTCTATTCAAACTGCCCCGGTAACGGGGAGGAAGGAGGGGATGACGTCTGGTCAGTATTTCCCTTACACCCTGGGCTAGAAACGCGCTACAATGGCTGGTACAATGCGCAGCGAAATCGCGAGATGGAGCAAATCGCATCAAAACCAGTCCCAGTTCGGATTGTAGGCTGAAACTCGCCTGCATGAAGTTGGAATCGCTAGTAATCGCAGATCAGCATGCTGCGGTGAATACGTTCCCGGGTCTTGTACACACCGCCCGTCAAACCATGAAAGTCACCAACACCCGAAGTCCGATTCGTCGGCCTAAGGTGGGGGGGATGATTGGGGTTAAGTCGTAACAAGGTATCCGTACCGGAAGGTGCGGATGGATTACCTCCTTTCTAGGGAGAGTTATGCCAGCAATACGAGTAATCTATTGCTGAAGCTAGGTCGGTCTTGTTGTTATGTTGAGCTTACATAATAACGCAGTTCCTGATTTATCAGGAACAAGACAAAGTTCGAACAAATCTTGACTTAGACTTGACGATGATTGCACAACTAAATTGTTAATACAGAGTACCTCTGGCGAAAGCTGGAGGTATTTTAGTTTTGCGCTTCCCATGGGTAGATTATCAACTGAACCATTTCCTCCAAGAACGCACCTCCGCGCCAAGTAATTCACGAATTAGCGACATAATTACTTGGGCTCTCGATAGGTTCTTGTCGGAAAGATTCAGTTGCTAATCTAGCCCGTAACACTTGCGACAACGAGGTATCTGTTATAGAATGGGTTGAGTTCGCGGCCATGTGGGGCATTAGCTCAGTTGGTTAGAGCACCTGCTTTGCAAGCAGGGGGTCGTCGGTTCGAATCCGACATGCTCCACCACATATGGGGTAGAACAGGTGAAAACCTGAACTACTCCACCAAGAACTTTATTTAACAAGTCATTATTTTTTAATCTGTGGGCGATTAGCTCAGCTGGTTAGAGCGCGTCACTGATAATGACGAGGTCGGAGGTTCAAGTCCCTCATCGCCCACCAGATTTAAAAATAATGCCATAACCCGTTTTTATCAGGCTTGCCTGAGATAATGACGAGGTAGGAGTGCGATATGGGTCCACGACCAATTGAAGGTACTAATATCAGCCCAGAGTTGGGGAATGTTTCATTACCCTATGCACCACAAGAGGCTATTGATGAGTTGGCGGGTTTAGGATATTCAGGTGAGGATGTATTCCATCATATGTTAGACAATGACCTCGGAAATCATCATACAAGAGTTTTGATGAGTATTGCGTTAGGACATGAAACAGTTGACTACATAAAGAGGTTTCAGGACTTATTTAGCGAAGACGAACATGGCCCAGCTCGTATCGAAAATGTTATAGAAGATGTTAATAACCCTATCGAATAGTATCAAGTTCAAATTAACTGTAATCAACTGGTTAGGGATTGTCACGGATAATAAGGTGTCGCGAAACTTGACCAAGTCCCTCATAGCCCTCATTCAGAAGATTCTTTTTTGTTTGGGCTTGTTAATAAAAATATAAAATCTAAACTGTTCTTATGGACGAACCAATTACTCAAGAAGATGATTTTGGATGTGGTGCTGCTTGTGTTGCATTTGTTACCAAAAAGCCATATAGCGTAATAATCGCGCTTTTGGGAGATACGAACGCAAAAACAAAGGGTTATTATTGTCGAGAGCTGGTTGATATCCTTGCCGGGTTTGATTTGGCGTACACGTACTGTTACGTGAAATTACACAAAGTCGACTTAGCGTATCTTGAGGGTTCAATAGTTTTCCTGAAACGATCTAAAAAGTATCCATCAGGTCATTACATCGTAAGGCACGAAGGTCAATGGATGGATTCTTGGATAAATTTTACAAAGAGTAAAGACGTTAATAAAGCTGAATCTGGATATAGAAAAAAGCTTCCTGGAATACCTCAGTATGTTTTATACAAAAGTACATCAAAACCTCTTGCATAAATAGGGATAGACGAGTACAATTATTAGGAGTTAAGCGAATGTTCTTATGAACCTCTGGCGATACGCAGTAAAAAGTGCATCGTAAGGGGTTCTCTTTATTGCAAAAATAACAACGGAATCCACTTTACACAATGCGAGGACAAGTGGTACGATTGGAAGGCTCGAGTTCAGAAAGTATACATCTAACAGGTGTGTGTGAATGTGAACTCAAGGTGTGAGACACAAGTTTTTTAACAATTTGGATGTAAGAAAAAAATTTTTAAGATTGACGGCGAGTAATTGATAATAATGGTTATTACCAATTACTAGTTAAGTCGATGCATAAAAAGGTACTCAAGAGCACACAATGGATGCCTAGATGTATATTACCGAAGAAGGACGTGGAAGACTGCGAAAAGTCTCGGGGAGCTGTCAACAAGCTTTGATCCGGGAATATCCGAATGGGGAAACCCAGTACGAGTCATGTCGTATTATCTGTCTCTGAATATATAGGAGATTTGACGGGAACCAACTGAACTGAAACATCTTAGTAGGTTGAGGAATAGAAAATAAATAATGATTCCGGGAGTAGTGGCGAGCGAAACTGGATCAGCCCAAACCTTTTTCATTTTTGCCTGGTAATTTATTACTGGGTAAATAAGTTTTCAGACGAATATGAATAAGGGGTTGTGAGATTTAACAAGACCATATCAGAACACTAAAGTTTACTTTAGTAATCTGATTTGCGATAGTGAACTGAAAATAGCTAGTAAGGTAAGAAATTAGAGTTGTTAGCGGAATAGTTTGAATGACTAACCAAAGGACGTGAAAGTCGTGTATGCGAAAACAACTTTGACCTTATATGTTTTTTCTCGAGTAGGACGGGGCACGAGAAACCCTGTTTGAATCCGGCAGGACCACCTGCCAAGGCTAAATATAATATACGATCGATAGTGAACTAGTACCGTGAGGGAAAGGTGAAAAGAACCCCGGGAGGGGAGTGAAATAGATCCTGAAATTGTGTGCTTACAAAGTGTCGGAGCTCCGCAAGGGGTGACGGCGTGCTTTTTGTAGAACGATCCAGCGAGTTAATTTCTAGTGCAAGGTTAAGTCAAGTGACGGAGCCACAGTGAAAGCGAGCCTGAATAGGGCGATTAAGTACTAGGGATTAGACCCGAAACCAAGTGACCTAACCATGAGCAGGTTGAAGCGACAGTAACATGTCGTGAAGGACCGAACCGTCGTACGCAGCAAAGTGCCCGGATGACTTGTGGTTAGAGGTGAAATGCCAATCGAACTTGGAGATAGCTGGTTCTCCTCGAAATAGCTTTAGGGCTAGCGTCATGTAATTAGCCAACGGGGGTAGAGCTCTGTAAAGGACTGAGGCCCGCAAGGGTACTTATCCTTAACAAACTACGAATACCGTTGGTGGTATCATGGCAGTTAGAACGTCGGGGCTAAGCTCGGCGCTCGAAAGGGAAACAGCCCAGACCATCGTCTAAGGTCCCCAAATATATACTCAGTGGGAAACAAAGTGAAATTTCTTAAACAGCTAGGATGTTGGCTTAGAAGCAGCCATTCATTTAAAGAGTGCGTAACAGCTCACTAGTCAAGAGATTTTGCGTGGAAAATGTAACGGGGCTAAAGTATATTACCGAAGACATGGATGCGATGTAATTTATTACACGCGTGGTAGAGGAGCGTTCCTATCTGCAGTGAAGCTGAACTGGAAAGTTTGGTGGAGCGTTAGGAAGTGAGAATGCTGGAATGAGTAACCATAAGACATGTGAGAATCATGTCGGCCGTAAGAGCAAGGTTTCCTGAGCCATGGTAATCATCTCAGGGTTAGTCGGGCCTAAGCCGAGGCGCATAGCGTAGGCGATGGACATCAGGTTAATATTCCTGAACCGGTTATAATTTGTACACTGTTTACGGTGAAGTAGTCGAAGCGGATTCATGGTATGTATCCGTCCAACCTAGCGGGAACGCAAAGGGAGTGAAAGTGATTCTTCGGAGTCGCGATTTTGATCAAAGCACTGGCTAGAAAAGCAGATGTACGCGTGGTTATAGCCGCCCGTACCGCAAACCAACACAGGTGCTCGAGTCGAGTAGACTCAGGCTTACGAGAGAACCTTCGCTAAGGAACTCGGCAATAAAGCGACCGTAACTTCGGGATAAGGTCTGCCCCCACATCATTCGATGTGAGCCGTGTTCAACTAACTTAGTAAGGTGGTTGAAAAATTAATGAGTACGCGGAGTATAGCAATATACGACGTGTCAAAACCTTTTTAAACACGAAATTTTTTACTGAGATAGACAAATCATGATAGATTATTATGATTCTTGAGCACGATTTCTCGCATCTAACGATGTGGGGGCCGCAGCAAAAGAGTCCACGGAACTGTTTACCAAAAACACAGGTCTCTGCTAATTCGAAAGAAGATGTATAGGGGCTGACTCCTGCCCAGTGCTGGAAGGTTAAGGGGAGCGCTTTACGGTGCGAACTGAAGCCCCAGTGAACGGCGGCGGTAACTATAACCGTCCTAAGGTAGCGAAATTCCTTGTCAGGTAAGTTCTGACCCGCACGAATGGAGTAATCATGTGGACACTGTCTCAGCGAAGGACTCGGTGAAAGTGCATTGACGGTAAAGATGCCGTCTGTCCGTACCAGGACGAGAAGACCCCATGGAGCTTTACTACAGCTTTACATTGATCCGGGTTACAACATGTGTAGAATAGGTGGGAGCCTTTGAAGCAGATACGCTAGTATTTGTGGAGGCGCAATGTGAAATACCACCCTTGTTGTGATCTTGATCTTACCGTTGCCATTATCTGGCAACGGGACCGTGTATGGTGGGTAGTTTAACTGGGGCGGTTGCCTCCTAAAGAGTAGCGGAGGCGTTCAAAGGTTGGCTAGTTTCGTATGGAAATCGAAATGATAGTGTATGCGCATAAGCCAGCTTGACTGTGAGGAGTACATTCCAAGCAGATACGAAAGTAGGAGCAAGTGACCCGCTGTATTGTATATTTATATACTATGAACGTGGGATCGACAGCGCACACGGATAAAAGTTACCCTGGGGATAACAGGCTTATAGCGCCCAATAGTTCACATAGACGGCGCTGTTTGGCACCTCGATGTCGGCTCATCATATCCTGGAGGGGGAGTACCTTCCAAGGGTTCGGCTGTTCGCCGATTAAAATGGTACGCGAGCTGGGTTCAGAACGTCGTGAGACAGTTCGGTTTATATCCGGTACGGACGTTAGGAAATTTGAGAAGATCTACCCCTAGTACGAGAGGACCGGGGCGGACAAACCTCTGGTGTATCGATTGTGGCCACCTGCTGCATTGTCGAGTAGCTACGTTTGGAATAGATAAGCGCTGAAAGCATATTAAGCACGAAACTAACTTCAAGATAAGATTTCCCTATGAGGACACTGAAAGACTATCAGTTTGATAGGCGCAAGGTGGAAGCGTGGCAACACGTGTAGCTAAAGCGTACTAATAGTCCCATCGCCTTTTTATGTCCTTATCACTAACGTTAATGCTTGCATTAACAGAGGTGATAGGGTAGACTTAACTAGTATTTGGTGATAATCACCAAAGCAGTCAATTTTTAAAATTCATACATCCAAATAACCGTGATCCGTTCAAGGATATCGAAGTATGGTTTAGACCCACTGACGAATATATGTCAGCGCAAAGCGTCCTAAACCAGACTTCGGTGCCCATGGCGCTGGGGAAATACCTGTTCTCATTCCGAACACAGAAGTCAAGCCCAGCTGCGGCGATTATA
>Ga0209124_10000897_pt1 | contig 13238 bp, 7 predicted proteins | sample BarGraIncu01122A_FD_184502 | JGI IMG/M metagenome (GOLD analysis project Ga0209124, IMG submission 184502) | Arctic peat soil microbial communities from Barrow, Alaska - Barrow Graham LP Incubations 011-22A (SPAdes) (version 2) | ecosystem: Environmental > Terrestrial > Soil > Wetlands > Peat...
AATTATGACGTTCGCAAGGTGGACAAGTACGGCATCTACGGACGGTTCGACTTCAAGGTGCCGCTGGGCGAACACGGCGACATTTACGACCGCTACATGATCCGCGTCCTGGAGATGCGCGAGAGCGTGAAAATTTTGCAGCAGGCGCTGCGCGACATTCCGTCCGGACCGGTCATGGACCCGAAAGCGAAGTTGCGGGGATTCCGTCCGAAGGCGGGTGAAGCCTACGGGCGGATCGAGGCCCCGAAGGGTGAGCTGGGCTTTTATCTCATCAGCGACGGCTCGGCCAATCCGTATCGCTACCGGGTGCGTCCACCCAGTTTCATCAACCTGACCGTGCTGGAGGACATGTGCCTCGGCCACCGGATATCGGACACCGTGGTCATCCTGGGCAGTGTGGACATCGTGCTGGGCGAGGTGGACCGATGAATTGTTATTCGATGTTGAGCGTTGGATGTTGGATGTTGGATGTTTTCATTTTGGAGCTTCGGAACATCGAACATCCAACATCGAACATCCAACTCCGCTATCACGCGAGCAGGCATCCAATGGATTAAAAATGTTAGGCGAACAAATCATCAAGGGCATGGCGGTGACCGCCAGGAACTTCTTCGGGAGTTACGTCTCGAAGGAGCGGCTCACTACCGTGCAATATCCCGAAGAACGCCTGACGCCGAAGGAAAACACCCGGCAATTTCCGTTCCTGGTCTATGACGGGGACGACTGGGAAAAGGGGCTGCGCTGCGTGGCCTGCCAGATTTGCGAGAAGGAATGCCCGCCCCAGTGCATCTACATTGTCAAAAGCAAGGACAAGAAGCCGGATTACAAGGGCCAGCCCCAGCTTTATCCGGCCACGTTCGACATTGATATTTCGGTGTGCATGAGCTGCCAGATCTGCGTGGAAGTCTGCCCGTTCGACGCCATCAAGATGGACACCGAGTTTGAATTGAGCACCGACGACCGTTTCGGCGGCCTGTTGTTCACGAAGGACAAGCTCGCCAAATCAAACGAGCATTTCCGCAAAATTCATCCCACAGAGGCGGCGGCGGTGGATGAGCACTTGGCCGGGGAAAAGGCCAGGGCGCAGGCCAAGGCGAAAGCGGCGGCAGAAGCCAATGCCAATCCCGCCGCAATTCCTCCGGCCTAAGTGTTCAAAGTTGAGTGTTGAGCGTTGAATGTTGAATGCCTGCTCGCGATTTATCGGAGTTCGGCGCCTGCCCTGCATAGCCCTGTCGACGAAGGGTTCGGTGTATCTTGTCAATCTATTGCCGCCAATTGCCCGACCTCCATCCTTTGATGTCTGCTTCTGTTCGTTTTCTCTGTCATTCGACGACTTGAATCGCAATAATTCACAGGACAATGGCTCGGCTCGAAGATCTCACCACCGGCACGCTCGTTAAAGGCATACTGCCCGATGCCTTGACGGAGCTTTTGAGCGCCAAATGGCACGGCTCAGATGTGTTGGAGGTCGTTTACAAGGACGTTGCCGGTCGTGTCGGCACAGAGATTCTGTTCCGCGACCGCGAACCGTCGTTGGAAATTCTCACGGCGGGCCGTCCGTGGAGTTTCGATGGTGACGGACGCCTCTTTCGCCTCGTCTCCGAAGCGCACCGCATCCGCCTCGCTCACTTGTTCGACCCGTTGGTCGCCGTTCATTCGTCGCTGGTCGAACCGCTGCCGCACCAGATCACCGCTGTCTATGAGTCCATGCTGCCGCGCCAGCCGCTCCGCTTCTTGCTCGCCGACGACCCCGGCGCGGGCAAAACCATCATGGCCGGGCTCTTCATTAAGGAGCTTCTGATTCGTGGCGACCTTCAGCGTTGCCTCGTTGTCTCTCCCGGCAACCTGGTCGAGCAGTGGCAGGACGAGTTATGGCGCAAGTTCAACCTGCCGTTTGAAATCGCCACCAACGACAAGCTGGAAGCCGCCCGTACCGGCAATTGGTTCCGCGAAAACTCCCTCTGCATCGCACGCCTCGACAAACTCAGCCGCAACGAGGACGTTCAAGCCAAACTCAAGGACACCGACTGGGATTTGATTGTCTGCGACGAAGCCCACAAAATGTCCGCCACGTTTTTCGGCGGCGAGGTCAGATACACCAAGCGCTACCACTTGGGGCGTTTGCTGGGCGGGTTGACGCGACATTTGCTTCTGATGACTGCCACGCCGCATAACGGCAAGGAGGAGGACTTCCAGCTTTTCATGGCCCTGCTCGACGCCGACCGTTTCGAGGGCAAATTCCGCGACGGCGTGCATACGAGCGACGTGAGCGACCTCATGCGCCGCATGGTCAAAGAGCGTTTGCTTAAATTCGATGGCACTCCGCTGTTTCCTGAACGCATCGCTTACACCATCAATTACACGCTCTCCGATGGTGAGGCCCGACTTTACAAGGAAGTCACGGAATACGTTCAAGAGCAGTTCAACCTCGCCGACCGGCTCAATAGCGAAGGCCGGCGCGGCACGGTAGGTTTCGCCCTGGTCTCGTTGCAACGCCGCTTGGCGTCCTCGCCCGAAGCCATCTACCAATCACTCCGCCGCCGCCGCGAACGTTTGGAGAAACGTCTCCGCGAGGAACAACTGCTTCGCCGTGGCGCTGCTGTGCCACTCGACACCGCCGGGCCGACACTCTCATCCGACGACATTGAAGACCTCGATGACGCACCGGATGTCGAAGTCGAGGAAACCGAGAACCAGATCATTGACCAATCTACGGCGGCGCAGACCATTGCCGAACTCGAAAAGGAAATCGCCATCCTTGGCTCGCTGGAGAATCTCGCCCTCGAAGTCCGCCGCAGCGGCAAGGATCGCAAATGGGATGAACTTTCCGCATTGCTCCAGAACAACCAGGAAATGTTCGACGCCCATGGCCACCGGCGGAAGCTCATCCTGTTCACCGAGCATCGCGACACGTTAAACTACCTCGCTGGCAAAATCCGCGCGCTCCTTGGCCAACCGGAAGCCGTGGTCGTGATTCACGGCAGCCTTGGCCGCGAAGAGCGCACCAAGGCGCAAGACCTTTTCACCCAGGACAAGGACGTGCAAATCCTCGTGGCCACGGACGCGGCGGGCGAAGGTATCAATCTTCAGCGCGCGCACCTGATGGTGAACTACGACCTGCCGTGGAATCCAAACCGCATTGAACAGCGGTTCGGTCGCATCCATCGCATTGGCCAGACCGAGGTTTGCCACCTCTGGAATCTTGTGGCTGCCGAGACGCGCGAAGGCGCGGTGTATCAGCGGTTGCTGGAAAAAATCAGCCAGGAGCGCGAAGCGCTCGGGGGCCAGGTGTTCGACGTGCTCGGCAAGGTCACGTTCGACAACCGGTCGCTGCGCGAGTTGCTCATGGAAGCCATTCGCTATGGCGACCGTCCCGATGTTCGTGCCCGCCTGTTTCACATCGTCGAGGATGCCCTTGACCATGAGAAACTCCGCGACCTTATTGAGGAACGTGCCCTCGCGCACGACTCGATGGACGCCTCCAAGGTGCGCCGCATCCGGGAGAGCATGGAGCGCATCGAAGCCCGCCGTTTGCAGCCGCACTTCATTGAGTCCTATTTCCTTGCCGCCTTCAAGGAACTGGGCGGCACGATTCGCGAGCGCGAACCGCGCCGCTATGAAATCACCCACGTTCCCGCCGTCTTGCGCCAGCGCGACCGCCAAACCGGCATTGGCGACCCGGTTCTCGTTCGTTACGAGCGCGTCACTTTTGAAAAAGATCTCATCGCCGTGCCAGGCAAACCGCTCGCGGAATTCATCAGTCCCGGCCATCCCTTGTTGCAGACCGTGTCCGATGTCACGCTGGAGCGCCACCGCGACTTGCTCAAGACCGGCGCAGTGCTGGTGGACGACCGCGAAAACGCGCCCGGCCCGCGCGCCTTGCTCTGCTTGGAGCACGCCATTCAAGACGCCCGCACGGATCGCGCCGGCAACCGTCGCGTCATTTCCCGTCAGATGCAGTTCGTCGAGATCGATCCGCAAGGTCAATGCCGCCCGGCGGGTTACGCGCCTTACCTTGATTATCGTCCGCTCAAGCAGGACGAACTCCCCGCGCTCAAACAGTTACTCCGCGAGCCTTGGCTCAGTCAGGAATTGGAGTCCAAAGCCACGTCTTACGCCATTGCCCAACTGCTGCCGCGCCATATCATGGATGTGCGCGACTACCGCACTGACCTGATCGAGCGCACGCGCGCCGCCGTGCGCGAACGACTCACCAAGGAAATCAATTATTGGGATCATCGCGCACAACAACTCCGGCTTCAGGAAACTGCCGGCCAGGTCAACGCGCGCCTCAACTCCGACATGGCCCAGCGCCGTGCCGATGACCTTCAGGCCCGCCTGCAAAACCGTTTGCGCGAACTCGATCTTGAGTCGCAACTTTCACCGCTGCCGCCGGTCGTGTTGGGCGGCGCGATAGTTGTTCCGGCCAACCTCCTTCAAAAACTCGCCGCGTCGCACCTTGCCGAAACGCCGCCGCCCAACACCCGCGACGCAGAAATGCGCCGCCGCGTCGAAATGCTCGCCATGCAGGCCGTCATGGCCGTCGAGCGCCAGCTTGGTTTCGAGCCGGTGGACGTCAGCGCAGATAATCGCGGATACGACGTGGAATCACGCATCACCGGCACCGGCAAGCTCCGCTTTTTGGAAGTAAAAGGTCGCGCTGTCGGGGCCGAATCGATTACCATTACCCGGAACGAGATCATGACCGCGCTTAACAAACCGGACGACTTCATCCTGGCTATCGTGACGGTGGACGCCGGCAAAACCGACCCGCGCTATGTCCGCCAGCCCTTTCAACGCGAACCGGATTTTGCCGTGACGAGTGTGAACTATCGGCTGGCTGACCTGTTGAGCCGGGCCGCCCCGCCGTCATGATTTTCTATCTGCCCAACATCCAAAGCGATTTCGACGGGTTCAATGCCTTGACGGAATTACACGCTGCTGCTCAGGCAGACAAGTTTCGCGAGGTGGAAATCAATCTTTCGCGGCTCACGGCGTTTGATGCCAACATGTGCGCGCCGTTCGGAACGGTGCTGGCCAAATTGGCTGATGCGTATAAAGTCATCAGCCTCGTCAACGCCCCGGCAACCATTCAAAGCATCCTTGAGCGCAACGGCTTCCTCGCCAACTTTGGCTGGGCGCCGCTCGGGGACGCCAACCCCACTTCGCTGCCTTACCAGCGTTTCAAGCTGGCCGAAACAAAGCTGTTTGATGACTACCTCGCCGCCCACCTGCCCGGGAAAGGTCTCCCGACCATGACGAGCGAGTTCGCGCTGCTGTTCCAACAGAGCCTTTTTGAAATCTTCGCCAATGCCTCCTGGCACTCCGACTCCAAGCTCGGTGTATTTTCCTGCGGCCAGTTTTTTCCGATGCATCACCGCCTTGACATCTCCATTGCCGACGCCGGCATTGGTATTCCTCGCAAAGTCAACGAAGCCTTCGGCGTAACCATTTCCCCTGTGGCGGCGCTCCGATGGGTGCTTCAGGAAGGACACACAACCAAAAAGGGCAATCCACCCGGAGGTGTTGGCTTGAAGCTGCTGAAGGACTTCATCCAGATTAACGGCGGTTGCGTGCAAATCGCTTCCGACCGCGCCTTTTGGCAGTATCACGCCGGCAAAGAATCATTTAGTCAATTCACGCAGGCGTTTCCCGGCACCGTCGTCAACCTTGAGGTCAACACGGATGACCCCAGAATCTATCACCTTGCCGCCATGGGCGGTCAGGCATAACAATACTTCCCTATGAGTGAACCGGTTCTTTTGCGAGTTTATGATGTCGTGGCTGGCCCGCGTTGCGTGGACACCGCCGACGGCCAGCGGGTTCACGACAAGATTGTGCCTCTGTTGCGCACCGACACCGCGGTTGTTCTTTCCTTCGACGGAATCACCATGGTCATCACCGCCTTTCTTAACGCCGCCATCGGCCAGCTTTACGGCGAGTTTCCCGAAGAGAAGGCGGACCGCCTTGTTAAAATCCGCGACCTCTTGCCTGTTTTCCAAACCACACTCGACAAATCGCGCGAATGGTCCAAAGCGTATTTCCGCGACCCAGAACGGCTCAAGCGCAGCATCCAGGAGGTCATGGGGGATGAAGAATAAAGCCTTCGACGCTCGCCGCCATTCGTTCACCGCCAGCGACCAGATCCTGCCTGACGCCAACATTTGGGTTTACCTGTTTGGCCCGGCGTCCGCCGCCGTCGGTCCGGCCGTCGGCGCATACTCGGCTGTGTTGAACAACGTCCTCAACGCAAAGTCTCGCTTGTTCCTCGATGTCCTCGTGCTGAGCGAGTTCATCAATCGTTACGCCCGCCTTGAAGCCTCCCGCCTCCAACCAGGTGTCAACTTTAAGGTTTTCCGCAATTCTCCCACCTTTGTTCCTGTAGCCAAAGACATCGCCCAACAAACCTCCGTCATCATCAGTTTGTGCCAGAGCGTTGATCACCACTTCGCCCAGTGGAACGTGGCCACGTTGCTGGCCGACTACGCGATTGGTGGTTTTGATTTCAATGACCAATTGCTGGTGGAAACCTGCCGCAAATACGGCCTCGCACTCCTCACCAACGACAAGGATTTTACCAAAGGCGGCATAACCGTTTTTACGACCCATCCGCGTCTTCTTGCTGCCTGTCCGCCATGAGTTCCGCACCACGCAAAAAGCTCATCGAAGTCGCCCTACCGCTGGAGGACATCAACGCCGGTTGTCAGCAGGAGAAGAACCCATTTCTCAAGGGACATCCGCGCTCCTTGCATCTGTGGTGGGCAAGACGGCCACTCGCAGCGTGCCGGGCGGTCTTGTTTGCATCGCTGGTGGATGATCCGTCCGAGCGAGTGCAGGAGTTACTCGCGGATTCAGCAAGGCGACGTGACGCGGAGAAGAAGCTCCGAGAACAAAAAAGAGGGTGGGAAGAACGGAAGACGCTTTTCGAGAAAGCGCACGGGGTTGGGATGACGTCCGTGCCCGATCCAGGACCGGAACCGAAGCTGGAGGAAATCATCGCTGAGACGGAGCGCGAGCGGTTATTCGAAATCATCCGCGAAATGGTGAAATGGGAAAATTCGAACAACGAGCGGGTGCTCAACCGTGCACGCGAAGAAATCCGCAAGTCTACCAACGGGAAACCCCCACCGGTGTATGACCCGTTCTGTGGTGGTGGCTCGATTCCACTGGAGGCACAGCGGCTCGGGCTGGAGGCGCATGCCAGCGATTTGAATCCTGTGCCGGTACTCATCACAAAGGCGCTCATCGAGATTCCGCCCAAATTTGCGGGCAAGCCGCCAGTGAACCCGGAATCGCGCCGCAAGTTTGGCGCGTCCGGCTCCTGGAAAGGCGCGGCGGGGCTGGCCGAGGATATTCGTTACTACAGCCAGTGGATGCGCGACGAAGCGGAGAAACGAATTGGCCATTTTTATCCCAAGGTAAAAATGCCCAAGGAACAAGGCGGCGGTGAAGGGACGGTAGTTGCATGGCTGTGGGCTAGAACATGTAAGTGTCCTAATCCTGCGTGCGGGGCTACAATGCCATTGGTGCGATCGTTCTGGCTTTCCATCAAGACGGGCAAAAAAGCCTGGATAGAGCCGATTTTGGATAAAGGAACGAAGGAAATTCACTTCAAGGTACGAACCGACGAAGGGACGCCACGAGATGGCACAGTGTTGAGCAAACGTGGTGCAGTATGCCTTTTCTGCGAGAACACCGTGCCCTTTTCTTACATACGGGCGGAAGGGTGTGAAGGGAAGCTTGGAACAACGTTGATCGGAATCGTTGCTCAAGGTGTTAACGGGCGTAGGTATCTCGACCCCGTGGATTCGCACAGACTAATAAGTTCCCAGGCGCACCCCAGTTGGATTCCTGAGACGGAGTTGCCTGAAAAGCATCGAAGCATTTCAGCTCAGCTTTGGGGCTTCGACCAACACGGTAAACTCTTTACTCCACGCCAACTTGTCGCGCTTACCACCTATTCTGACCTCGTAAAGGAAGCAAGTAGCCAAGTACAGAAAGACGCATTAAGGGCTGGCTGGCCTGAACAGACTGTGCATCTAAGAGATGGCGGCAACGGAGCAACTGCTTACGCCGAAGCTGTGGCAACCTATCTTGCCTTCGCACTCAGCCAACTCACACGTTATTCGTGTTCGCTTGCAACTTGGAACACAACAAATCAGAATGTTGCCCAAGCGTTCGGAAGGCAAGCCATGGCTATGGTTTGGGACTTCGCGGAATGTAATCCGATTGACGGAGTGCTATCGATTTCTTCTACAGCTGAATGGGTTGCCAGCGCAGTTCAGTTTTTGCCCGCTACTGTGCTTGGACAAGCGCAACAACAAGATGCTCTCCTGAAACTTACCGGGCCAGAAGCTGTCTTTTGTACGGACCCGCCATATTATGACAATGTTGGATACGCAGACCTTGCCGATTTCTTCTACGTGTGGCTTCGGGAGGCTATCGGGCACTTTTGGCCTGACCTATTCAAAACCGTATTGACGCCGAAAGATCATGAGTTGATTGCGTCAAGATATCGTTCTGGAGGTTCAAAGGATCAAGCGAGAAAGTTTTTTGAGGAGGGATTTCATCGAGCTTTTGCCAATGTTGTCTCACTTCAACATCAAGATTATCCAGCCACAGTGTTCTACGCCTTTAAGCAGTCTGAAGACCGAGTTGACGACGAACATGGCGCAGAGATTCCGGTTTCAACTGGTTGGGAGACGATGCTTGAAGGTTTGGTGGGTTCTCGACTCGCTGTCACTGGTACTTGGCCTTTGCGCACCGAGCGGATTAAAGGATTGAAGGGATCAATCAATGCGCTGGCTTCTTCGATTGTTTTAGTTTGCCGGCCACGGCGAAAGGAGGCAGGCGTCGCGTCGCGTCGCGAGTTTCTTGCTGCGTTGAAGAAGGAATTACCCGAAGCACTCCGCCATTTGCAGATGAGTAATATCGCACCGGTGGACTTGGCCCAAGCCGCCATCGGACCCGGCATGGCCGTGTTCAGCCGTTACGCCAAAGTCATGGAATCAAACGGCTCCGCCATGACGGTGAGGTCTGCGCTCGCGGAGATCAACAAATGCCTCGACGAAGTCCTGACTGAACAGGAGGGCGAGTTTGACGCCGACACGCGCTGGGCGCTGGCATGGTTTGATCAATACGGTTTTACCGAAGGACCATACGGAATGGCTGAGACTCTGTCCAAGGCTAAAAACACAAGCGTCTCCGGTATGGTGGAGGCTGGCATTGTTGAAGCCAAAAGTGGAAAGGCGCGGCTGCTGAAAAAGGAGGAACTGCCCAAAGATTGGAATCCCGACACGGATGAGCGGCTCACTGTCTGGGAGATCGTCCACTACCTGATTCGTAACCTGGAACAGAGCGAGGCTGGTGCGGCTGCCTTGCTCAAACAACTTGGATCGAAGGGCGAAGTGGCGCGTGACTTGGCCTATCGGCTCTATATCATTTGCGAACGGCGCAAGTGGGCCAAAGAAGCATTGGCCTATAACGCTCTTGTGTTGAGTTGGTCGGATGTGACCAAGCTCGCGCAGCAAATCGGCGTAGGCGCTCCGGTTCAAGCAGAGATGATTTAAGCGAGAAAATGTATGGCCATCACGAATCACGAACGAGTCGGCAAGGCGCTGGAATTGTTGACCGGCGGCCTCAAGCCGTTTGTCGAGCGCGAACTCAAAAGCACCTACCAACAAGGCTGGTTCGAGGAGACGCGCAAAACGATGGCCGCCAGCCAACTGCAATTTCTCGGCAATGCCGATACTCCGCAGTGGGATGTTCAAGCACTCTTATTGACCGTCTGGAATCAGTGGAATGAGGTTTTTCGCAAAACGCTCGGACAGGCGGAACGCACCCTCGTCAGCGAATTGCGCGAAGTGCGCAACCGCTGGGCTCACCAACGTCCATTCAGCACGGACGACGCCTATCGCGCCCTCGACAGCATCGCCCGATTGCTCACCGCCGTTTCCGCGCCGGAAGCATCCGAGGTGGACAAGTTAAAGCTGGAATTGCTCCGCGTCCGGTTCGACGAACAGGTTCGCACGGAAAAGCGCAAAGCTGCCAGCGGTGCGATTGAAGGTGAGGCTGTCGCCGGCCTCAAACCGTGGCGAGAAGTCATCACGCCGCACAAGGACGTGGCCAGCGGCAAATACCAGCAAGCCGAGTTCGCTGCGGACCTGTGGCAGGTCCACATGGGCGAAGGCTCGGATGAGTATCGCAACCCCGTGGAATTTTTCCGGCGGACGTTCCTGACGCAAGGTCTGCGTGATCTTCTTTCTGGCGCGTTGCTGCGTCTCTCTGGACAGGGCAGCGATCCCGTCATCGAACTGCAAACGAACTTCGGCGGCGGCAAGACGCACTCGCTGCTGGCGCTCTATCACCTGTTCTGCGGGATGAAGGCATCTGAACTGCCGGGACTTGAGCCGGTATTCGAGAAGGCTGGCGTGAACAAGATTCCCGCTGCCAAGCGTGTCGTCATCGTCGGCAACAAAATTTCGCCCGGCTCACCCAGTCGCAAACCGGACGGCACGGTCGTCCGCACGCTTTGGGGTGAACTCGCCTGGCAACTCGGCGGCAAGGAAGGTTACGCGATGGTGAAGGAAGACGACGAGCGCGCTACCAGCCCCGGCGATACGCTGCGCGTGCTATTCAACAAATACTCGCCGTGCCTGATCCTCATTGACGAGTGGGTTGGCTACGCGCGCATGTTACATGACGGTGCAGACTTGCCTGGCGGCACGTTTGAAACCCATTTCACTTTCGCCCAGACGTTGAGTGAAGCCGCCAAAGCGGCAAAGAACACCTTGCTCGTCGTCAGCATCCCCGCCAGCGAGAGTGGCGTGGTCAGCCCGCACGGCAGCGAAATCGCGGACGTGGAAGTCGGTGGCGAACGCGGACGCCACGCGTTGGAACGGCTGAAGAATGCCATTGGTCGCGTAGAATCCTCATGGCGACCCGCCAGTGCGGAGGAAGGTTTCGAGATCGTCCGGCGACGATTGTTTGAAACCATCACCGACGCGCAGTTGTTCGTCGCACGCGACGCGACCGCCAAGGCGTTCATGGAACTTTACCGCACGCAGCAGCAGGAATTCCCACCGGAGTGTCGCGACGCCGATTACGAGAAACGTCTCAAAGCGGCGTATCCCATTCACCCGGAAGTATTCGACCGTCTCTATTCAGATTGGTCCACGCTGGTGAAGTTCCAACGCACGCGCGGCGTCTTGCGTCTCATGGCCGCCGTCATTCATTCGCTCTGGGAAAAGCAGGACCGCAATCCACTTATTCTGCCCGCGAACATTCCGATTGGCGACCCGCGCGTGCAGTTTGAACTCACGCGCTACCTGCCGGACAACTGGGTTCCGGTCATCGAAAAGGACGTGGATGGCCCGAATTCGCTGCCGCTCCGCATTGACGGCGAGAAGCCAAATCTCGGCCGTTACTCTGCCTGCCGCCGCGTGGCGCGCACGGTTTATCTTGGCTCTGCGCCGACGGCGAAAGCTGCCAACCGGGGCTTGGAAGACCGCCGCATAAAACTCGGTTGTGTCCAACCCGGCGAAGCACCCGCCATCTTTGGTGATGCGCTCCGGCATCTCGCCCAGCAGGCAACCTACCTTTATGCGGACGGCGCTCGCTATTGGTATTCCACGCAGCCCACGGTCACCAAGCTCGCCGAAGACCGCGCCGACCAGTTGAAGTCCGACCCCGACGCCGTCGCCGAGGAAGTGAAGAAGCGCGTGATACAAGACGCCAAGCAGCGCGGCGACTTCAGCCGATTGCATCCGTTTCCGCCCACCAACGCAGACGTGCCCGATGATCCGGACGCCCGGCTCGTGATTCTTGGCGTCGAGTATCCTCACGTGAAGGATCAGGAAAGCCAGGCACTGGTCGCTGCCAAAACGATCTTAGAAAGTCGAGGAACCGCGCCGCGCCTTTACCGCAACGCGCTCGTCTTTCTTGCCGCTGACCGCACCCGTCTCACGGACTTGGACCAAGCCGTCCGGTATTATCTTGCGTGGAATTCCATCGTTGAGGAATCCAAGGAGTCAGAAGGGGAGGAACCAAAGTTAAATCTCGACGCGCACCAGCGGCGGCAGGCCAGGAACCAGCGCGACAACGCGAACACCACTGTCAGCGCCCGCATCCCGGAAACTTACCAATGGCTTCTGGTGCCGACCCAATCGAAGTCGCAAGACCCGGTCCAATGGCAGCCGTTCCGTTTACAGGGACAGGAAGTCCTAGCCGTGCGCGCGAGCCGCAAGTTGAAGAATGACGAGTTGCTTGTGTCCAAGCTCGCTGCCTCTCGACTCCGCCTGGAATTGGACAACGTTCCTCTTTGGCGCGGTGACCACGTGCCCGTCAAACAACTGGCAGAGGATTTCGCCCGCTATCTTTACCTTCCTCGTTTGCGTAATGCTCAGGTATTGGTGGAGGCTATTGATGAAGGCATCGCGCTCTTGAGTTGGCAACAGGATTCGTTCGCCTATGCCGACAGCTTCGACGAAACCGCCAAACGCTATCGCGGCTTGCGCTTCGGCCAGCACATTCCGATGGGTCAGGACGAACTCTCCGGCGCGTTGGTAAAACCGGAGGCGGCCATGAAGCAGTTCCAATCCGAGCAAGCAGCAACTGCCGTTGCCGTGGCGGGAACGCAGGCCACGCAGCCCGGAACACCCGGTCAGACAACCGCAACGCAAATCGAAGCCAACCTTGGAAAACCTCCCGCGCCAGCCAAACCAAAACGCTTCTACGGCTCAGTCCAACTGAATCCAGAGCGCGTCGGCAGGGATGCCGGCAAAATAGCCGAGGAAGTCGTTCAACACTTGGCCCTTCAGCCCGGCGCAACCGTCGAAGTCACCCTCGAAATCACCGCGCAAATGCCCGAAGGCGCGCCTGACAACATAGTCCGCATCGTCACCGAGAACGCCCGCACCCTGAAATTCACCGCCCAAGGTTTTGAGAAGGAGTAATCGTGAAAGGGTCACCCTAGAATTGTGACATTTTTCCGGCCCAAGATCGGAGATGGGGATGGGATTGACCTGGTGCCCGGCTTCCCGGATGCTCCCACCCGCCGGGAACAAGTTCCCGCAAACTTTACCAGCACGGCGGCTTCTCGCTCATGGAAGTTTTAGTCCCGTGGATTGAACTCGAACCCCGGGGATGACGGGATTGATGGATGAATGGATTATTGGATTGATGGATTTTTGAAAAACACGAGCATACTGGAGCAGATTTATGAAACGCAAAATTGGCAC
>Ga0209124_10000905_pt1 | contig 13170 bp, 8 predicted proteins | sample BarGraIncu01122A_FD_184502 | JGI IMG/M metagenome (GOLD analysis project Ga0209124, IMG submission 184502) | Arctic peat soil microbial communities from Barrow, Alaska - Barrow Graham LP Incubations 011-22A (SPAdes) (version 2) | ecosystem: Environmental > Terrestrial > Soil > Wetlands > Peat...
CCGTTCGTTCCTGACAACGATGAATAAGAAGGATCATATGGAATGGCAAAAATGAATTCAGAAGTTGTCGGACCATTATTAGGATAAAACATCTGTAAATAATTGCTGGTTGTAGCTAATGTAAATTTACCAGAACTAATTACATTATCGCAAGCCGTTACACAATCGCTATAACGAGCAGTACCTGTATAATATTCTGCATTCAAATACATTTTCGCTAGGAGTGAATATGCCATATATTGAGTTGGACGACCATAGGTTGATATACCCATAGTGGTACTCAAGTTTGGTAAACATTCCTTTATCTCAGATTCGATAAAATTAAACACATCCTTTCTGTCGGATTTTGCTTTTGATTCAAAATCGCCATAAGTAGTAACAATAGGCACATTTCCATACATATCCATCATCCAAAAATAAGCCAATGCCCGAACCATTCGCAACTCTGATAGTGTTTGGTTCTTAAAATTACCTTCTGGCATATTGCTATTCAGAATATACATCGTTTGATTATCATATCCTATAATTCGTGACAGCCAGTCCCAGCAAGTTTGAGTTCCACCATGATCGGGAGTCCATGTATGATAATGCATTCTTAAATAACCCTGATTATCGTACCAGTTACCACCACGTGCAGGCAAAATCGCCTCATCGGTGGTTAAAGACTGCATAAAAAAGTAATCAGTAGAATAATTTCCTCTTAAAGCAGCATAAACTACTCCTGCTGAAGCAACAAACTGTGAAGAATCTTGTGGATAAACATCCGGAGTGATCTGTGTAGTCACCGGCACATTTAAATCATTACACGACACAAGTATAATGGACAGAAAAGCCGGAAGTATGATATATTTAAATCTCTTTTTCATGATTATAATATTTATTCGTTTCTTATAAAATAATATTCAAACCAAATAGAAATGTACGAGTCTTGGGGTAGAAATTATTTGAATCAATACCCGGTGCCATACCTCCTTGATTTATTTCCGGATCTACTCCGGTGTATTTGGTAATAACAAAAAGATTATTTACGGTTCCATACAGACGAAGACTCTCTATATATTTAACAGGAAATTTGAAAGTATAACCCAATGTCATATTTTCGAGACGTAAATAGCTACCATCTTCAATAAAACGAGAAGAGTATTTGTAAGCATTAAAATCTTTTTCTGATTCATTTCCAGCATCCACTAAAATATTTGTATAAGCTACAGTTGCTGGTCTAAATAAATCAGCTCGGGTTGCATTAAAGATTTTATTGCCATATACACCACGGAAAAATACACTTAAATCAAGGTTTTTATATGTAAACGTATTCGACCAACCATAGTTAAGTTTGGGTTGAGGACTTCCGGCATAACGATAATCAGCTGTGGTCGGATTTGTAGTTAACAAACCATCTTTAGTTAGATATTGTGACACTCCATTGGCATCTTTTCCTTGATAGCTAAGCGTAAAAAACTGACCAAGCGGGTATCCTTTTTGTCTTATCTGGAGAGTACTAGCCGTTTGTCCGCCTCCATCAGGCTGTGTATAACGAATTGAGTCGCCACCAGCAAAGTATGGGTTTGAAAGACTGGTTATTGTATTTTTGTTGTGAGCCAGATTTACACTTGTTTTCCATGTAAAGTCTTTTGTTTTTACAGGTACAGCAGTAACGCTTAACTCAATCCCTTTATTATTCATACTACCACCATTAGCATATAAGCCAGCCGCTGGAACTAATAAAATATCGGCATCATACCAGTAAATCATATCGGTTGTATTCTTATTATACAAGTCGATCGTAAAACTAAGTCTTCCCTTCAATACAGATGCATCAACACCAATATTCGAAGTAGCTGTTTTTTCCCATTTTAAGTCAGGGTTCGAAGCTTTGTTAGGGCCATAAGACATAACAGAGCTTCCGTTTGAATAAAAGTTACCCATTGAGCCAGAAAGAAATTGAGAAGTGTAGGCGTTAAAACCTGTTCCATTTCCAGTTACTCCATAGCTAGCGCGAACTTTTAAGTCCTCAAATATACCCAAGTCCTGAATAAACTTTTCTTGACCAGCTCTCCACGATAAACCCACCGATGGGAAGTAGCCCCATTGATTATTCTTTCCGAACACTGAGCCTCCATCCCTACGAATTGAAGCTTGAAGATAGTACTTATCATTATAGTTGTAGTTCAATCGCCCAAAATAAGAAATCATACGAGTTTTCGAATACATTTGATCCCACCCGAAATCTACTTTAGCTCCAGAAATAGCTGAGTAATTACCTAATGCCAAATTATTAAATCCTACAGTATTTACAGGAAAATTAATATTTGTTGCTTGAAATCCATCTCCATAAATATCATCTTGATGAGAATAGCCCAAAACTGCAGTTATACTATGTGCATCAAACTTTTTATTCCATGTAATCCAGTTCTCCAATATTTGATTGGTAGTCTGGTAGGTATTGCGGAGCGCAGTTCCTCCTTGTCCAAAGGTCACAATAGACTTGGTTGCAGGAGGTTCAGGATTATTATAAAATACCGAACCGTTATATTTGTATAGATAAGAGTCATAATACTCTCCATGTAGTGAGCTATAATTCTGGTAAGAGAGACTCAAGTCATAAGTGAACCCCCATGGTAATTTTACATTGGTTGTAAATGAGGCCATTAAGTTATTATTTTTGGTCTGATCTTGCCCATAATTAATAATGGCAGCAGGATTAAAATATCCATTTTTAGTAAAGTTCTCATAATAGGTACCATCAGTATTTTTTACTGGAGAAGTAGGTAACCGGTTGGCAGCCTGCAAAAGTACAGTTCCAAGTTGAGGTACATAATCAGATGTTATTTTGGCATTCGCTACAGATATACCAAATTTAACTTTATCATTAAAGGCCATTTGATCGAAAGTCAAACGAGCAACAATTTTGTTTTGATTACTTTCTTTAATAATACCTTCCTTGTTTGTATAATTAATACTCGCACTGTAAGTATTGTGTTCCGAGCCACCGTTAAATGACAAATTATGGTTTGTTGAATATGCAGTTCCCCGTTGTATTTCCTTTTGCCAATTTGTGTCAGCTCCAGTATCCTCTGTAAGATTTTGACCCGTTTTAGTTGCAAAAGCCCGAACCTGAGCTCCATTCATCATTTTAAGACTATTAGATACATTTTCAATTCCGCCATACCCGTTATACGAAACATGTGTCACCCCTTTTTTCCCTTTTTTAGTAGTTACCATAATTACTCCATTCGAAGCACGGTTACCATAAATAGAAGTGGCAGATGCATCTTTCAATATATCGATGGTTTCAATATCGTCAGGAGCAACTAATGAAATATCTCCACCAGGAATACCGTCAATAACATAAAATGGCTCCATCGAACTATTTAACGTAGAAGCACCACGCAAAATAACACTTGATTTACGGGTTGGATCACCACTTACTGTGATATTCAAACCTGCTGCTTTTCCTTGCAGTAATTGTCCAACATCGGTAATAGCTCCTTTATTTAAGTCATCTGATTTAATGGATGTTACAGCAGAAACTAATCCTTTTTTTGTAGTGGTACCATAACCGACAACTACCACTTCACTAAGGCCTTTACTTGCGTCTTGTAAAGTTACATTAACTACAGATTGGCTGTTGACTTTCACTTCGCGAGTTAACATTCCGACAAACGAAAATTGTAAAACTGCGTTTTGAGGAAGATTGCTGACAGAGTAAAAACCGTTTATATCTGTTACAGTTCCAACTTTGCGACCTTGCACTATAACGGTTACGCCGGGTAATGGCTGTCCGTTTTCATCAATAACTTTTCCGGTCACTTTTTCGGAGGTTGCTTTAGTATTAGTAATAGGCTCACCCATTTCTTTAGCTGAAGCCAAAATGATCTGACTGTCCAGCACCTTGTAAGTTATATCCGTATTGTTAAAAATTCCTTTTAGTATGTCTCCGATTTTTTGGTTGGTAGCTGTTACGTCTACCTTGCGAGTCACGTCAATAAGCTTGTTGTTGTACGCAAAATGATAATCTGATTTTGCTTCAATCATTTTTAGCACCTCACGTACCGGAGTGTTGTGCGCTGTTAACGATATTTGAGTATCCTGAGCATGAAGACTGGTTGCCGCACTTAGCATAAGTCCTAGCAACAAGAATAGTCCGAACTTTAAAGTTCTGTTTATTGACATAAATAAAGGAACTCGTTCGTCCTTTACTAAAATCGCGGTTTGTTTCATAGATTGTGTAATTTGAAAGAATTGTGATAATAAAACAAATATTTAAAGATATTTACTATGCATTACAGTGGATATTGTTTTGCGGGAACTACCACATTGTAACGAAGGAACAAACTTGCTAAGCGCAGTCATTTTGTATTAAGCGTATAGTAGTTTCCAGAAAATAGTCGAATGAAGCTGATTGAAAATACAGCGTACGAATAAGATGAGAAAGATTATGTAATGACTTTCATAATAGTGATTTTTTAGATTGTTTTAAAGGATAACTTTGTATTTTTTATTAGTATTTTCTGTTTTGACGATATTTATTTTCTTTTTTTAATATCAGTGTCCGTTGTCCGTAAGCTCCGTCATCATCTCGTGCTCCGTTTATCACACGATAGCTGATGGGTGACGACAAACTGATAATTTTGAGAGCACGCTCTAAAGGCTCATTCGTAAATGTAGCTGTTAATTGATACCGCAACAATTCCTTATCCGAAATTACAACATGTATATTGTAAAGCTTTTCTAATTTTTGGGTAACGGTTTGAATCGGGTCATTATCAAATACAATACGACCTTGCGTCCACGCTATGTATTTAGTCAGATCATTTTTCTGAGTCAATGTAATTTGTTTGCCTGCTTTGTTCAACACCGCTACTTCATTTGGATGAAGCGCACTATTCAATTCGAAAGTATTGGTTGGTTTTTGTTTTCCTAGAAGAACAGCACCTTCAACAAGTGCCACAGTTACATCCGGTTCATCTTTATAGGCTCTGGCATTGAAAGTGGTACCAGTCACTTTAATATCCATTCCATTCATTTTCACAATGAACGGATATTTTTTATCTTTCTTTACTTTAAAAAAACCTTCGCCATTTAACGAAACAACACGACAGGATTGATTGCTGAAAGTCATAGGATAAGTCAAAGTTGTACCTGAGTTTAACGAAACATGAGTACCATCAGGCAATACAAAATTACTGGTTGCCCCAAGCGGTACACTAATTGTATTTTGTAAAATTGCCAAAGATTTTGAGCCTTGGTGTCTACCCACCATATAAAGGGTAATCATCAATGGAATAATAAGAATTGCAGCAGCACGAGACAAACCAACGTAAAGGCGTCTCACCAAGGTTGGTTTTTGTGCTTTCATATTGATGGAATGATGAATTTCGGACAATATTTGTTTGAATCGCTCTTCATTTCCAATCGCTGTGTCATCACATTCATCCCAATGCATATACATCGATACGTCCACAGCCTCTTCGTGTACAGGTAATTCGAGCACATCTATCAGATGATCCAAATCCTCTTTCGAATACTTGTCTGTTCTGAAATTGCTTATTAGTTGATTGATATAGGTCATATTATTTTTTATTAAGTTACAACATTAGTTCATGCACAAAACAGTTAACAAAAGATTTTGAACAAGCATTACTTTCTATGCTGCAATATATAGATAACGCACTGCCCGAAGTTTACCCTTGCTCTGTTTGAAATTATTTTTATTTTTTTTTGTCTAGCAATTATCCATACAAATGAACGAACACTGTATTATATTGATTTCATATAAATTAGCATGGTAGATTGCAAAAAAAAATGGACACCCAAAATTGGCGTCCATCAAAGGAATTAAAATCAACATTCAATAACTTGTTGAAAATATTTACTAGAAATAGTTCCAACTATGATAATTTGATTGTTGCATTTTTTATAGACATTATTCCACAAAAAGAAAGTAAAAGAGTGCAGACCAAATGCCCAGGCTCCCGAGATGTTGTTTGAAGAAAAATAACGATTTTGAAAGGTGGTCTTCAACTGTTTTTTCGGCAATGCCTTTCAACAGGGCAATCTCTTTATTGGACAACCCTTTTTCACGACTCAACCTGAAAACTTCTTTTCGTTTTGGAGGGAGTTGGTCAATCAACTGCGTGTAGCGTTCTTTAAGAAATGTATAGTCTGTTTGTTCCTCCGTACCCTGGGTATTGGAAGTTGCGGCTTGAGCAAGATAGTCAAGATATTTTTGCTCCGTGGCTCGTTTTCGAAACAACGAAAGCACCGAGTTTTTAGCGATCGTAAAAAGAAAAGCATCAAAATTGCTATCTCTTTTCAACACGAGACGATTCTCCCATAGCTTGATGAAAGACTCCTGTACCACATCATATGCGTCATCTTCATTTTTCAGGTAAGCCAATGAAAAGCGAAAAATCTTTGAATGGTAGCCCTCGTAAATCTCATCAATCACGGTACGATCATCCCTTCTTAAGCGTTCGGCTAAAGTTTCTTCGTTGTAAATCATCACGCAATAGATTAGTTAATAACTCTGTATTGAAAATTTAAACCCCTTTGTATTTGAGTATTTTGCATAAAACACTTTTCATTATATATAGTTTCGTTACTAAAAGAAATTATAACGTAAAGTGTGTTCAAAGGTATACATTTATTTCATAAATTATACATTTATTTCATATTTAAGAATTAGGCTATTTCAAAAAAAAGATAATTAGATTATCTTCATTCTGTTTAAACAACTTCCAACTTCATATCTGCACGAAGTGGAAGCGCATTTCTCCAGCTTTAAACGCTTAGGAGTCATTTTCCCAGCAAAGAAAATCACAAGAGATTTAAGTTGAATTATTTAGCATAAGAAAATGAATTGAGAAGCAGATTATTGCAATTCTGTTACAGTATCCAGCCTTATTGTTTATATTTGTGCTGACTAACAACTACTCTGACAATGAAATTCTTCAGCACTACTCAAATCAAACAGCTTGATCAATACACTATTGACCATGAACCAATTGCATCAATCGATTTAATGGAGCGGGCCGCCGATGCTCTTTATTGGGAGTTTGTTGGACAGTTCCCATATTTACAAACTATCTGTGTTGTTGCAGGTCCGGGAAATAATGGTGGAGATGCGCTGGCAATGGCTCGAATGTTACTGCAGTTGGGTTATCCCGTTTCTGCCTATTTATTGCACACAGACGGTCTTTCTGATGACTGTAAGATAAATAGAAAACGGCTACTTGAAAGATTTCCTACGACTTTGACCGAATTAAAAAATGAATTCATTGCTCCTTCTATCAACAAAGACTCCATCCTGATTGATGGGCTCTTTGGTTCCGGATTGAGCCGACCACTAACCGGTATTTACGCTCAGGCAGTTGAATGGCTGAACAGCAGTGGTTGTAAAGTAGTGGCAATTGATATTCCGTCGGGACTACATGGCGAAGAAAATGCTATTGATGATTCTTCAATAATTGTCAGGGCTGATTATACACTCAGCATCCAATTTCCAAAATTATCATTTCTTCTTCCCGAAAATGCAAAATATGTTGGAAACTGGAGGACGGTTGCTATTGGATTACATCCGAAAGCAATTGAAATAACTGAAAGTAATTTGTTTTATTTGGAGAAAAACGACATTCTTCCACTCTTAAAAGAACGGAATAAATTTTCGCACAAAGGCACATTTGGTCACGCCTGTATTGCAGCCGGAAGTTTAGACATGGCTGGGGCTGCTGTTTTATCGGCAAGGGCTGCCTTGCGTAGTGGAGCAGGATTGGTTACGGTTCATAGTGCAGCTGCAAATAGAATTATCGTCCAGTCAGTTGTTCCTGAAGCTATTTTTCAGTCAGACAAGGCCGACAATTTCATAACAGAAATAGAAACATTCGAAACTTACAATGCTGTTGCTATAGGACCCGGAATTGGCAAAAATGCTGAAACGGCAGAAATGTTACGACATTTTCTGAAAAATTACAACAAACCGTGTATTCTAGATGCAGATGCTCTAAACATTATTTCTCAAAACAAAGAATTACTTACACTTATACCCAAAAATAGCATCATTACTCCTCACCCAAAAGAATTTGAGCGTCTTTTCGGAAAGTGCAACTCAGACTACAACCGAATGATAAAAGCCTCGGAATATGCCCGAGAACTTGAAATAATCATCATTTTGAAGGGTGCAAATACGCTTATCGCAACTCCTGATGGCAAGCTGTATTTCAACAGTACCGGCAACTCGGGCATGGCAACAGCCGGATCCGGCGATGTACTCACAGGAATGTTAGCAGGATTAATGGCACAAGCTTATGCTCCTGAAGATGCTGCTAAGGTTGGCGTTTACCTTCACGGACTTGCAGGTGATCTGGCGTTAGAAAACCAATCAACTGCGTCGCTTATTGCCGGTGATATTATAGAAAATATCGGACAAGCATTCAACTCAACACAATTCACAACCCGTTAATTATTACAAATCATTGAAATTTTTATTGATTTATTGAACCATTATTCAATAAAAAAGTATTCCTTTGCATCTCATTAATAGAACTATTAAATATAACAATTAAATATGGACATTAAGAACGACCTGTCGATGGAACAAACTATTTTGGAAGTAGCCGAAAAACTATTTCTTGAAAAAGGATTTACGTTGACTTCCACTACTGAGATAGCAAGAGTGGCCCGCTGTAATCAAGCCTTAGTCCACTACTATTTCCGGACAAAAGATAACTTGTTCAACACTATTTTTGAACAAAAATTCAAACTGTTTTTTCAAGGAGTTTTTGAAACAAAGAATTTAGAAAAACTGACGTTTCAAGAAAAATTAAAATATATAATTGAATCTCATTTCGATTTACTACGGAGTAATCCCAGAATGCCAACACTCATCCTTAATGAATTTTCGCGTCAACCTGAACAGATTAAAGCGTTGCGTGAAAAACTTCATAGTTTACCCGAACGTTTATTTGCCGAAATGAATGAAGAGTTACAAACCGAGATTGATAATTGTCGCATTCGAAACATCAATTGGATTGATCTAATTTTCAGTATGATTTCATTGAATGCAACTATGTTTATCATGATGCCGGTGATTGAAATAGTACTCGAGTTGGATGATGCACAAAAGGAACTAATGATTCAACACCGAAGAACAGAAAACGTAGATTTCATTCTTAAAAGTATAAGGTATTAATATACATGGACAATAACCAAGCATTAAAAAAAATCAAATCAACAAACACCAATTTTAAACGCAAAACTTAAAAAACAGATTATCAAACAATTATTTCTTAAAAAAAAAGACTCAGGAGTTAAATAGAGTTCTAAATGCCCTGAGGTATAATTTAAATTTAGAATATTAAATTTAAAGATTAAATCGTTTTAAAAACAAAAAAATGCAAGTAGCCGTAAACAGAAAAAAGTTTATTTTCTCGCCTGATCCTTCAAGAATTATCCCACGTTTTTTATACGTAAACGACGATAGATCAGCAGATATAATCCGAAAAGTATTGGCAATGCCGGAAAAGGAAGTGAATATTGCCATGAGCCAATTGTTGAGAGGTTTCTCCCGGCGTCACAGAAATATATCTCGAATATTCGAAAAACATTTTGATAAACTTTCACCGATATTTGACAAGATAGAAGTAAATAAAGAAGATCTTAGTTCGGCACAAAAGGCATTGATTGGATCCTATTTCACAATGGAATATTCTATTGAATCAGCAGCTTTTTTTAATCCATCAATCATCGAGCACCCCGATCAGTCGGAGATAGGTGCAAATGAAAAAAGAGTCATTTTTAGTTTTCGTGCCACAGGTGAGGGACATATCTCCTCTATTGTTTTCCGGTCTGGAACTCTTGACAAAAATAGCAATCTTAGTCTTGAGCCAGTAGGTAAAATGTTGGCCGAAGCAGATGTAATTAAACGAAACATCTACGAAAAAGAGATTTTTCAGAAAAAATTAATGGAAATGCAAGAACAGGGGAACTCTATTTCGCCGGTTATCATTGACAAAATTGAAGGAATACAAGAAGTCGAAAATTCACTTGCACCGGTAATTGTAGACAATCAAGACAAAGAAGTGAAAGCAGAGGTGAATGTAGTTTCACCGGCATTTATTTTAGATAAACTTGGAAATAACTTCACCTATGGTGAGTTAATGAGAAACCTTGCTATTGCACGGAAAGATGAGAATGTTACAGAGGAGCAGATAAAAATCATCAATGACATGATGTGGCTGGCTTCGTCACATTACGAAATTCATTTTTCTATTGATTCGGCCATTTCCGAAAGGGTCATTTTCCCAATTTCAGCAACCGAACAAAAAGGAATTGAAGATGCACGTTTCGTCAAATTCACGGATGACAATGGTGAGATTACCTATTATGCCACCTACACAGCTTACGACGGAATAGCCATTTTACCTAAATTAATCAGCACAAAAGATTTCTATGATTTTAGAATATTACCGATTAATGGCGAAATTGCTCAAAACAAAGGAATGGCACTCTTCCCAAGAAAAATAAACGGGAAATATGCCATGTTGTGCAGGATTGACGGTGTAAATAATTACATTGCGTACTCCGACAATATTAATATCTGGCGTACCGCAAAAATCATTCAGCAACCAAAATATCCTTGGGAATTGGTGCAAATTGGCAACGCAGGCTCTCCAATTGAAACAAAAGATGGTTGGCTGATTATAACACATGCAGTTGGGTCAATGCGTGAATACACGTTGGGAGCTTCATTGTACGAACTTGATAATCCGGAGAAAGAGATAGGTAGGTTAAGCAGTCCGTTGATGGTTCCAAATGAATCGGAAAGAGAAGGATATGTACCAAATGTGATTTACTCATGTGGTTCGCTGATTCATAACAACGATTTAGTAATTCCCTATGCAATGTCGGATCATTCATCTTCTTATGCCACCGTTGACCTTCAGGAATTGCTGGATGTTTTAAAAAACTCAGGAAATTCAGACGAATATAAATAACAGAATACAACCATCACTTCAAGTACATAGATAACAATATATCAACTATCTACAAGAAAATATGAAAAAACAATTTTTAGTCATCTTACTGTCTATCATCTGTCAACTGAGTAGTATGGCTCAGTTGACAGTTGAAGTATGTCAGGAAAAAGCCAAAGCCAATTATCCGCTGGTAAAACAATACGGACTTATTGAGCAAACAGCGCAGTACAACATAAGTAATGCCAACAAGGGCTACTTACCACAACTAACACTTTCGGCCAAAGGCACTTACCAATCGCAGGTAACAAAATTGCCTATCACCATCCCGAATATAACAATTCCCGGACTGAGTAAAGATCAGTATCAGGCTGTAGTGGAGGCTAATCAGGTGATATGGGATGGCGGAGCTATTTCTGCTCAGAAGAAAATAACCAATGCCAACACAGAAGTGGAGAAACAGAAACTTGAAGTTGATTTATACACGCTAAATGAACGGGTGAATCAATTGTACTTTGGCATTTTACTCATAAATGAACAGCTACGTCAAAATGATATTTTGCAAAATGAACTACAAACAAACTACAATAGGATAGCTAGTTACACGCAAAATGGGGTGGCGAACCAGTCGGATTTAGATGCACTCAAAGTGGAACAAATCAATACTCAGCAACGAGAAACAGAGTTGAAAAGCACTCAAAAATCTTACTTTATCATGCTCTCAGCTTTAACCGGCTTGACTATAGATACCAAAATTGAATTAATAAAACCTGAAATAAACCTCGCTACTCTGAATGCAACTGCCAATAACCGTCCTGAGATTGGACTATTTGAGGCACAAAATAAATTACTGGAGAGCCAAAAAGAATTGCTAAATGCTGGTAATCGTCCTAAGATTGGCGCCTTCGTTCAGGGTGGATACGGTAAACCCGGGCTAAATATGCTAACCAATGCCTTTTCTGATTTTTATATCGGAGGTATTCGATTGTCGTGGAATTTGAGCGGTTTTTATACCCAGAAAAATAATCTCAACAAAATCGAAATCAGCAAAAAATCAATGGATGTTCAAAAAGAAACATTTCTATTCAATTCTGATTTGATAACCAGTCAACAACAAACAGAAATTGAAAAGTTACAATCAACACTGTCCAACGATGATGAAATTATTCGTTTAAGAGGAAATATAAAAAAATCTGCATCGGCTAAAGTTGACAACGGAACGCTGTCCATCACAGACTTGATTCGCGAAATAAACGCCGAAGATCAGGCAAAACAACTCAAGTCCTTGCATGAAATTCAGCTGATAATGAATGTATATCAACTTAAAAATAATATCAATAATTAAACCCCATATCCGTCGACCGACGGAATTTAAATACTTACGATATGAAAACAAACTCTATTACACCTTCTTCAAAACGTAAAGTCTTATTCGGATTATCTATTATTTCAATATTATTTGTCTCGTGCGGCAAATCGAAAAGTGATGCAGATGCTTTCGGTACTTTCGAAGCAACCGAAGTAATTGTTTCTGCCGAAGCAACCGGCAAAATTCTTTCGTTCAACGTAGAAGAAGGTCAGGTGCTAACTGCCAATCAACTTCTTGGCGCTATCGATAGCACGCAGCTTTACCTACGCAAACAACAGATTGCCAGCAGTAAAAAAGCATTATTGAGTCGTCGCCCCGATATCAAAAAGCAAATTGCTGCTATCGAACAACAAATTGCAACAGCCAAAACCGAGCACACCAGATTTCAAAATCTGGTGAAAGCAAATGCTGCCAATCAAAAACAATTGGATGATATAAACGCACAAATTGCCCTACTAGAAAAGCAACTTGACGCACAAAAAACCACTTTAGTTACCGGTAATCAAGGCATCAACAACGATAGTGAAGGCATTTCGCTACAAGTATCTCAATTAGACGATCAGTTGAAAAAGTGCAATATTACAAGTCCGATAGCCGGAACCGTACTGGTAAAATATGCCGAAATGGGCGAAGTGGCTGCACCGGGCAAAGCACTTTTCAAAATAGCGGATACCGACAACATGATTCTCCGCGCTTATGTTACTGCCGATCAACTGACTAAACTAAAAATTGGTCAGAAAGTGAAGGTTACAACCGATTTTGGAAAGGATGAGACCAAAGAATACACCGCCACATTGGCATGGATTTCAAGCAAATCGGAATTCACAC
>Ga0209124_10000906_pt1 | contig 13169 bp, 16 predicted proteins | sample BarGraIncu01122A_FD_184502 | JGI IMG/M metagenome (GOLD analysis project Ga0209124, IMG submission 184502) | Arctic peat soil microbial communities from Barrow, Alaska - Barrow Graham LP Incubations 011-22A (SPAdes) (version 2) | ecosystem: Environmental > Terrestrial > Soil > Wetlands > Peat...
GCGCAGCTCTCCGGTGAATACCGAACTGGGGAAGCTGCCGGTCTGGCGGCTGGTACCCCGGGTGGAAAACGCTGGTGGGCAGAGATTGCCCAAGACCATGATCTTGTGGATATCTGGCGACTCTCGCCGGCTGCCGCTGCGTTTCGAAGTGGAGCTGCCGGTCGGTAAGTTCGTTGCCATGATGAGCGGATATTCCCGCTGATATCCCATACCCTGCAAGGAGGAATGAAAATGAACCTGGTTAAACGCGCAAAAAACATTCTGCTGACACCGAAAAGCGAGTGGGCAGTCATCAAAGGTGAGCAACTGAGCATCTCCGGCATGTTCACAAAGTATGCCATGATCCTGGCCGCAATTCCTGCCTTGGCGGGCTTCATCGGCTATTCACTGGTCGGAGTTTCCATTCCCTTCTTCGGCAACTTCCGCTATCCGGTTGTCCGCGGCTTGATCTGGGCCCTTTTGACCTATATCCTGTCTCTGGCCGGCGCATTCGTTCTCGCACTGATCGTCGACAATTTGGCCCCCTCGTTCGGCGCCAAAAAAGACATGGTCGCATCCGTCAAGGCGGTTGTCTTCGCCTACACTGCTTCCTGGATCGGCGGCATCTTCGCCATCTTCCCCAGCCTATCCATGCTTGCCGCCCTGTTCGGCATTTACTCCCTGATCCTGCTGTGGATGGGAATGAAGGCGCTCAAGGAAGTCCCGTCCAACAAGATGGTGGGGTATTTCGTGGTGACCCTGATTGCGGCCATCGCGATCTTTTTCGTGATCGGCCTGATCGTATCTTCTGTAGCCCTCGGCGGGGGGGCCGCCGCCGGGATTTTCGGCAACCATACGCTGTAAGCGACCAAGGAAATGTGGTGACGCCAGGAGTACACCAATTTGACAAAAAAAAGGCTTTATGTTATTAAAATTACTTAATTGATGGATAGATGTTTTTCATTTTTAAAAGCAAGGTTGAGTCTATGCAAGTAGCCAATGGCGGCAGCTTAGAAAAAGTAAGAGAGAAGACGGGAAGAAAGTATAAAGTATAAAGTACAAAGTATAAAGTTAGAAAGAAATCGGAAGAAAGTTTAAAAGAAAGTATAAAGCAGCACAAATTATCCGCCAGGCGAAACGCCGGCGGATCTAATTTGTCTGTCCCCAAAGGGGATATAAAGTACAAAGTGTAAAGTTAGAAAGAAATCGGAAGAAAGTTTAAAAGAAAGTATAAAAAATGAAAGACAATAAACTTTGTGACAGACTTTTTAATTTTTCAGTAGATGTGTTGAAATTCCTGAAGTCTATAAGAAGTTCGCAGGAAAACAATATCATTAAATTTCAATTGGCCAAAGCAGCGACCTCCTGTGGAGCGAACTACGAAGAATCACAGGGAGCCTGTTCCAAAGCCGATTTTACCAATAAAGTCCGCATTTCATTGAAAGAGATACGCGAAGCCAATTATTGGCTGCGGATCATGGATAAATTAGAAGTCGGAGATGTAGAAAAGACCAAATTGCTTTTAAACGAATCCGGCGAAATCAAAAGTATTCTTGGCGCAATTTGTTCCAAAATTAGGATCAAATGATTTTAGAGTTCGTTCAAGATTCTTCTCATACTTTTTCCCCCCTTCGGGGACAGACCGATCAGATCCGCCAGGGTCGGCGGATGATCGGTGCTGCTTTATACTTTGTCCTTTATACTTGAGTGCTGAGCAATGACTTCAAAGTTCGTTCAAGATTCTTCTCATACTTTTTCCTTTATACTTTGTCCTTTATACTTTTACTTTTCTAATCCTTACTTAGGAGCTAACCATGAGTGAAACTGTTCCAAATCAAAGATCAAACGTTGATGAAATCGATTTTACTGCGATTTTCGCCATTTTTTGGCGGCATTGGAAGCTTATTCTTTTCGGTACCCTGGCAGTAACTTTGCTTGCGGCAGTGCTCAGCTTTTTCATTCCCAAGACCTTTCGCAGCGAGGGGTTCTATCAAGTGAGTTTGTCGGTCCCCTTATACAAGAAAAGCGCCCCGCAATTTTCCAACCCCAACCGCTTTTATCTATATGCCAGTGAGGAAAAATCTTTCAGCAAAGAAGATCTTGCCAAAATCAAAACCAGTTTCCAGACCGCGGCTGACATCAATAAATGGATCATGCCGGTATTCGCTTATGCCAAGGCGGACATGCGTGAAATGGCCCAGTTGCCCAAGGAAGAATCCAACTCGGTGATCGGGTTGAATCTGAGCTATGAAGCCGATTCTCCCCAAAAAGCTTATAACTTCGTCCGCTTCTTCGGCCAATATGTCCGCGATTGCCTTCTTTATGTATCGTTGTACGATTATGTTTTGAATAATTATAGTAATACCTTTACGCAAATGAATACAAATGAAAACACTCTCTTTGAGAGTAAGTTCAATTTGCTGCAGAGCACAAAAAAAATGTCGGATATCAAGACCATTTTGACCAAGTATCCCGAATCGGGAAAAATTGAAAGCCGGCAATTGGCTCCGGGTTTCCTGGGGCCGGTCACGCAGTTGGTCGGCATCGAATCAGTCCTGGCCGACCAGCAGCGAACGTTGACCGCGCTGGAGCGGGAAAAAGAGATGTTGTTGATCAAGTCAGAGTATTTTATTAAATGCAAAGAAGACCTTGACAAAGCAGGCAAACACGGTGAACTGATGTTTTCGCAACTCAAATCGATCAAGTTTGAATTGTTTAAAAAAAAGGATTTCCACAAAGACGTGGTGAAAGAGGTTTTCAACAATCTGAACAACGACCTTCAGACATTTGACCTGGCTTTTTTCACCAACTGCCGCTTCATCTCGGGCCCCACTTTTCCTGACCGGCATATCAAACCGCGAAAAAGCATAATTGTTATTATAGCCTGCTTCCTTTCCTTTTTCTTTTTCATGGTTTTGACGCTGGTCCTGCATTGGTGGCAGAGAAACAAAAAAGCGATTCTGTCTGATCCGATGAAATAGTGGAACAAAAAGGTAAAAGCAAGTTTAAAGTATAAAGTATAAAGTACAAAGTATGAAGAAAGACAGAAGAAAGAATAACGTGCAAAGGAAAAAACAAAGCTCATTTATACTTGGATCATGAAAAATTCTGAAAAAACATCCGATCTGTTCGGGAATTTTCTGAAAATACTGCGCGCCCTGGCCAAGGAAAAGGTCGAATATATCCTGGTCGGCGGATTTGCAGTCATCCTACACGGTTTGGCGCGTTTGACCGCGGATATAGACATTTTTATCAAGCCGGAAGCAGAAAATCTCGACAGGATAAAAAAAGCGCTTAAGGAAGTTTTCCCCGCGGACCTGGAGATCGACTCCGTTTCTCTTCAGGACCTGCACGACTATGCGGTAGTCCGCTTTGGCACTACGGCTGATTTTTGCATCGATATCATGGCCAGGATCGGAGAGATGTTCCGCTATGAAGACCTGCAGTACGAGGTCCGGGACATAGAGGGGGTCCCGGTTCGTATCGCCACACCTAAAACCCTGTTCAGGATGAAAAAGGACACGGTCCGGCCGGAAGACAAGCGGGATGCCTATTTTCTGGCAGAGTTGATCGCGAAAAGATCAACAGGGAAGAAATAATGCCCGTGCAGAAATTCCGCACTTTTGCCGAGGCTGAAAAGGCAGCATAAATTATCCATCTATCCTGATGGATTTAATTTATCTGTCCCACCGAAGGTGGATAAAAGGCAAAAGTTAAAAGCAGCACAAATTATCCGCCAGGCGAAACGCCGGCGGATCTAATTTGTCTGTCCCCCGAAGGGGGGAAAAAGTGGAAAAATAATGTCCATACAGAAATTTCGTACTTTTGCCGAGGCTGAAAAGGCCCTCTGGGAATTCCATCCCGATAAAGCCTATTACCGGCACGTCGCCTCCCTTTGGGCTGCTGCCCGTCGCCTCTGCCCTCCTTCTCCCGTGCGGCCGGGAATTTACCGCTTGCGCACGTTCGGCGAGATTTCTTTAGAAAAAGTTCAACAAGGATGAAGTTTCCTCTTACCTCTTCCCCCTTACCCCTTGCCCCTTAACCCTTAAAACTTAACCCTTTAATCCTTAACCTCGAAAACTATGTTTCAAAACATTATGCTTTGCTGTATAATTAATCATCATGAAATTCATTAATCGTCAAATCGAGCTGCAGCAGCTATTGCGCTTGTCAGCGGCGAAATCCGGCGGATTGGCTGTCGTGTGGGGGCGCCGGCGGGTGGGGAAAACGCGGTTATTGCTGGAATGGTCAAAAAGGGAAAACGGCCTTTATCTGGTTGGCGACGAGTCCGCCCCCGCCATTCAGCGCAAGTACATGGCGGAGCGCATCGCGGAAAAATTTTCCGGGTTCAATGAAGTGGACTACCCTGACTGGCGAAGCCTGTTCACGCGTTTGGCGCGTGAAGCGCAGCAAAGCGGTTGGCCCGGTCCCGTCATCATCGATGAATTGCCCTATCTGGCGGCGGCCGCGCCGGAAATCGCCAGTGTTCTGCAGCGCTGGATCGATCACGAAGCCAAGGCTGCCGGACTGTGCGTGGCCTTGGCCGGGTCCAGCCAGCGCATGATGCATGGCATAGTGCTGGACCAGTCGGCGCCATTGTTCGGCCGCGCCGCCGTCGCCATCCGGGTAAAGCCGATCACGGCCGGGTATTTGCTCCAAGTGTTTGGCCTCAAGGAGAGTTATCAGGCGATCATGGCTCACGCCGTCTGGGGCGGAATGCCGCGTTACTGGGAATTGGCCCAGCCATTCGGAGCTGACCTGTTCGTCGCCGTAGACGATTTGCTTTTAAATCCCCTGGGACCATTGCACAATGAACTGGATACTTTGTTGCTGGAAGAATTTCCGCCGGCTCCAGCGCTGCGCTCCATATTGGATTGCATTGGCATGGGAGCGCACCGGCCTTCCGAAATGGCGGGCCGTTTGGGACGGCCAGTCACATCGTTGTCACGTCCGCTGAGCCGCTTGCTTGACATGGGCTTGATCCGGCGCGAAATTCCCTTTGGCGAACCCGAAAAATCCAGTAAGCGAGTCTTGTACAAACTGGAAGACCCGTTTGTCAGAAGTTGGTTCACCATGGTGGCCGCTCATCGCTCCTCGCTGGCGGACTCAACGCTGAAAATACGTAAAAACATCTGGGAGCGAAAACGAACCTGGTTGTTCGCTACCGCCTGGGAAGAGATATGTCGCTCCAGTGTTCCCCGTTTATTGGCCGGCGACGTTGCCAAATTGGGGCCCTGGCTGCCGGCTAAGCGCTATTGGCAAGGGAATGATCCGGAATGGGATGTTATTTCGGTTTCTCTGGACGGCAAGTGTCTGCTGCTGGGGGAAGTGAAATGGTCGGAACGGATTCTGACCGGGCCTGAAGTACTGGAAATTTTTGCAAGCTTGAAGAAAAAAAAGCGGCCGGGCATTGGCAACTTGCCTCAGGAGCGGGTTCTTTACACGGCGTTTGTTCCCCGGCATGCCAGCGGAGTATCATTGCCGCCTGATTGCTGCCTGGTGAACGCGGACGATGTGATCGGGGCTTTAGCGGAGGGAAAATAGGCCAGGAGCCGTTCATCGTTATTAAGGGTTAAGGGTTAAGGGTTAAGGTTTAAGTGGTTAAGGGGTTAAGGTATAAGAAAGAAGACGGAAGAAAGTTTAAAGTATAAAGTATAAAGTACAAAGTATGAAAAAAGACAAAAGAAAGAATAACTCGACATTTTTGAATATTATTTAAAATGAACAGATTGATAGTAATTCGAAAAATTAGTTCTTGTTCTTTTCTTCACTTTTTACTTTTACCTTTCTATTTAAGTGCTGAGCAATGACTTCAAAGTTCGTTCAAGGTTGTTCTCATACTTTTTCCTTTATACTTTATACTTTATACTTGAAGTCCATCAAAGGATTAAGGGTTAAGGTTTAAGGGGTTAAGGTATAAGAAAGAAGGGATGAAGGTTAAAGAAAGAAGGGGAAAAGATGGCGTATCGTTCGTTTGAGGAGCTGGATGTTTGGAAGCGGGCTTGCAGGCTGGCGGTGCGCGCGTATGAAATTTTGAAAGATTGCCGGGATTACGGATTTAAAGACCAGATGACGCGAGCGGCGGTTTCCATAGCTTCCAATATTGCTGAAGGGGCCGAAAGGAACAGCAAGGTCGAATATATTCGCTTTTTGCACATTGCCAAGGACTCAGCCGGTGAATTACGCACGCAAATCTATATCGCCCAGCCCAGATGAACTGGATTAGAGCCTTAGATAGCAAATTCAAAATTTGTTCTAAAAAGCTAACAAATTATAGAATTTGCTATAAGGCTCTAACAAATCGGCATTTACTCCGATAACCAAGCCATTGAACTCGTTGCCGAACTAAAAGAAATATCATCCATGCTCCACGACCTCATCAAATCCATTTCTCTTAAAACTTAACCCTTAACCCTTAAACCTTCGAGGACATCATGAAAATCCAGAAAGGCACTATTGAAGGCGTTGTGATCACCTCAATCAAAAAACATAGCGACGAGAGGGGCTGGCTGGCCGAGTTGTTCCGTCATGATGAATTGGCCAATGAATATTATCCTCAAATGGCATATATCAGCGTGACCAACCCGGGAGTATTGCGCGGACCACACGAGCATACCGACCAGGCGGATCTGTTTGCCTGGGTGGGGCCGGGGGACTTCAAGGTTACTCTATGGGATAATCGGGAGGCAAGTCCGACCTTTGGCAACCGCATGGAATGTTATATGGGCGTAAGCAACCCTGGTTCTATATTGGTGCCTAAAGGAGTGGTACATTGTTACAGATGCATAAGCATCGTGCCGGGTTTGGTTTTTAATGCCCCCAATCGGCTCTATGCTGGAGCAGGGAAAAAAGCTCCTATCGATGAGATCCGCCATGAGGATGATCCCGATAATTTTTTTGTGAAAGATGAATTGAGCCGGAGGGTGTTTAAGTAGCAAGGATTTAATGAAATCGCTACTGGTTACTGTTTATGCCAATTTCATCGAGTCAATAATTATTTAAAATTGTTCACACAATCTGATTTCAAGGGGATTGAAGTTTAATCTCTGGAAATGACGGCTTCGGCCATGACCTCAGGTACGCAATATGCTGTGATTAAATAAAATTTAAACGAATGAAAAAAATTTTTGACCGATATCCGATGCCAATCCTTCTGATCTCATTGCTTTTTGCTGTGAAGGCGTTCTATCTTGCCTTTTGGGTGACACCTCTGTGGGATATACCCGATGAAACCGGCCATTTTGCTTATGTCAGGGATATCGCACAGGGGCGAGGTGTGCCGCTGCTCGGTCAGGCCGAAATCCCTTCGGATATCATGCGCCATGCCAATAGAGCGGCAGACGCATCGCCCGTATCCAACTGGATCGCGCAGCATCCGCCGGTGTATTATGTCCTCGCGGCGCTGCCCTACAAAATCGGCAGTTTTTTTACCAGCGACCCGGAGATATTGTTTCGCTTGCCACGCATGATTGCCGTCCTTTGCGGAGCGCTGCTGCTGCTGGTGCTGTTCCGGTCTTTTCTGCTCGTTGGCTTGGATTCATCTCGGGCGACGGCGATGGCGGCAGCCGTGGGCTTCATCCCAATGGTTTCCAACCTTTCTTCGGGTACCAACCACGACATGCTGCTTTTCCTTTTTTGCGCACTGGCAACCCTTAATTTTGCGCGTTATCTGATCCAGCGCAGTCTTCGCCATGCCTATGGGTGCGCATTTTGGCTTACGGCTGCGGGCGGAACGAAGATGACTTCCTGGGTTTTTATCGCACCAATGGTTGTCTTCATGCTCATGGAAATGCCGGGGCCTATTAAAAACTGGACCAAGCATGCAGCGGGCATATCACTATTGGCATTTTCAGCGCCTTTAGCCTGGATGGCGCGTAATGTTGTGCATTTCGGCAACCCTTTTCAAACCGCAGCATTTACAGCGGGGAGTGGTCTAGCTAAGCCTTTGCAGCACGGGTTTTTTGATTACCTGCATCTGCAGCCGGTGTTTGAGCACTATGTGTTGAACTTCTATGGACTTTTTGGATGGATCGGGACAGGGGTGGGGCAATGCGTATTTTATCAGGTTGACGGTCTGCCTAGGAGCATATTTTCGATGCTTCTATTCGGCCTTGCAGCAATATTTGCTTTTTATGTCCTGGAATTAGCTGGCCATGCATTTAGACATAGATATCCTATTGTTTCTGAAGATTCGTTGCTCTCTAGAATGGGAAACCTGATTGCGGAAAATCAATCCCGCCGAGTTATAGTAGTGCTCGCAATTGTTTTGGCGATTCTTTTTAGCGGATATATTGGTACAACCAGCTTCCGAACATCCTCCCTAGGAGGCTGTTTGCGTTTGTTGGCGGTTTCAATACTGATATTTGCCGGCATTGTAGCGCTGGCATTGTCTTTTCTGATTCACGATTCAACCGATCGGATCGCACTTTATGGGATGGTCCTTCTGGTCTTTTTTGGCGCAGTGGTGTTGTATCAAACTTACGGGTTATACCTTTATTTCGGTCAAATGCGGGCGACACATGGCAGATATTTTTATCCTGTTATGCCGCTAGTGCTTTTATCGGCAGCAAGAGCGGTTAGGCAATTACGTGTGCCTACTATTGTCGTGGCTGTCTTTGCTTTATTGCTGGTTTGCATGGAACTCGAAACTTATGTTTTCCAGGCAATTCCATTTTTTCTTGGGTGAACATGCAATTGGCTTTTTGGAAACGCGTTTCATTACTTGCGTTGTTGGCAGTTTATTTTGTTTTATTTTGGATGCGAATGGATAACGCCTATACTGAAAGATGTTTTCACGCGGTCCTAACGTCTAAGCTTGAAAACAATGTGCCTGCTGGAGAAATTCTATCCGGTTTCCATTTGATGCAACCGATAAACTGGTCTTTACTGGAGGAAGGTGCTTTAGAGCGTGATGCTTCAAACACGGTATGTGTGAGCGTGCTTCTTGCGAACTATGGTGATCGCCAGAACGATGGCACCTTTGCTCTCTCCCTCCAAGCGTATGATAAGACATATCGAGTGATTGTGGAGGCAAAAACAGTGCGCGATTGCGTCTATAACCGAGTTTGTTTCAAGGGGGTTACCTTGGGGAGTGTCGCGCATAAGCCCGCAGCCTTGTTTCTTGAGGGAGTTGACGGAAAACCGGGAAGGAGCATCACGGCTTGGATGACGGCGTATACAGCGCATGGTGCGGCCGTGCTAAGGAATGGATCGACGTCTGGCCGGAGCTTGACTTTCCGCATCGAGGTGGCGCGAAGCCTGGATTCAATGCGCAACCAGGTTTATATTTTGATGCTTTTATTTGGCTTGAGCAGTGTAGTGATTTTGTTTGCCTCGCTGGTTCGAAACACAGAAACTCCCCCGCAAAGGCTGAAATCCGACAAAAAAAAGGATTGTTCATGAAGCTCATCATCCAAATCCCCTGCTACAATGAAGCCGCAACCCTGGCCACCGCACTCTCGGCACTGCCGCGCGCGGTGCCGGGTTTTACCGCCGTGGAGTGGATGGTCATCGATGACGGCAGCACGGATGACACCGCGCGAGTGGCCAGGGAAAATGGCGCGGATCATGTCGTGAGGCATACGCGCAATCAGGGGCTTGCCCGCGCCTTCATGACCGGCATCCAGGAAGCGGTTCGTCTTGATGCGGACGTGATTGTGAATACAGATGCCGATAATCAGTATAACGCCGACGATATCCCAGCTTTAACTCGGCCGATTATCAACGGGCAGGCTGATATAGTTGTAGGCGCCAGACCGATAGATAGTATCCATCACTTCTCCCCGATTAAAAAATTTCTCCAGAAAATGGGAAGCTGGGTTGTCAGGATGGCAAGTAGGACTGACGTCGCTGATGCGGCAAGTGGTTTCAGAGCCATGAGCTCTGATGCCGCCCAGCAACTGATCGTAGTTAATGACTACACCTACACCCTGGAGACCATCATTCAGGCCGGGCAGAAGAATATGGCGATCCTGTCTGTTCCCGTGCGAGTTAATGCCGATCTGCGTCCGTCGAAGCTCGTCAAAAACATTCCATCTTACGTTATTCGCAGTATGGTCACTATCGTTCGAATCTTTATTGTTTACCGGTCGTTTCGTTTTTTAAGCTCGATTGGCGCGATATTGTTCGGCACAGGTTTTTCGGTCGGGATGCGTTTTTTATGGTTCTATTTTAACCACCAAGGTGAAGGTCACACGCAATCGCTCGTTCTTGCCAGCGTTCTGCTTGGTATGGGTTTTCAGATGCTTCTTATTGCAGTTATTGCCGATCTGCTCTCAGTCAATCGGAAACTATTGGAGGATATTCGCTACGTAGTGAGGCAAAAGCCTGACGACATGCAGACGTCAAAAAATACAGAGAAGCGCGACAATGGCTGATCAAGGCTCGGAAGGTTTGTTTTCGCCTTTTCTTCGGTCACAGCGAATCAAGGCTGCTCGCCCCTATATCAAGGGAAGAGTCCTGGATGTGGGTTGCGGCATAGGTGCCCTGGCTGGGATCGTGCCGGCAGACTGCTATATGGGAGTTGATATAGATGAACAATCGCTAGCGATTGCGCGGAGGCAACATCCCCAACATATTTTTGAATCCTCATTGCCAGCAGCGGGACCATTATTTGATACGGTGGTTTTTCTCGCTGTTATTGAACACGTCCCCAAACCGGAAAATATTCTTCGCGAGTTGACCACGCTGCTCAGTAAGGGGCCTGATGGCTTAATTGTATGTACGACGCCACATCCAGTTGTCGGTTGGGTGCATAAAGCGGGTGCAAAAATTGGATTGTTCAGCCGGCATGCCAACGAGGAGCACGAAGATTTACTCGACAAGACCATGTTGGTTCAGGCAGCTTCCAAGGTTGATCTTAAGTTGATTGCGTACAAGCGATTTTTATTTTGTGCCAATCAACTTTTAATATTTCAATAATATTTTAACAGTTTTGTGTGATGAAAAAAAGCAGTTACCATTGAAAATATCAGGAGGTCTAAAAGAAAATGGCATTGTTGTGGGCAACACCTACGACAAATATGGATCGTCTAATCCCATTGAGCGATGGTTAATGAAGGGCTTTATGACCGCCATGACCGAACTGGTGAACAAGGTAAAACCTACTTCAATTCATGAGGTTGGTTGCGGAGAGGGTTATTGGACTTTGAAATGGTTGGAGAAGGGCATTGTGGCTTGCGCCAGCGATTTTTCCAATGAAGTGATTGCGTTGGCACAGGCCAATGCCCGGAGTCGGAATTTACCGGCTGAATCTTTCAAGGTCTGCAGTATCAATGACTTGAACCCGCAGGTTGATGCTGCCAATCTAGTTGTCTGTTGTGAAGTTCTGGAACACTTGGAAAAATATGATAACGGTCTGCTAGCTTTACAGACCATAACCAACCCATATCTAATTATCAGTGTGCCACGCGAACCTCTCTGGAGTGTCATGAATATTGTTAGAGGTAAGTATTGGCGGGATTGGGGAAATACGCCGGGGCATATTCAAAAATGGTCTCAACGTCAGTTCGTGGTGCTGGTGTCACGCTATTTTGAGGTACTGGAGGTTCGGTCTCCTATACCATGGACACTGTTGCTATGCCGTCGATGATATCCCCCTGGGACGGAGCAAATAAGTGATCGATTGAAAAAGAGGCATTCTATGAAAAAACCTTCATCATAGTTAGAAGGTTGAATAAGGCAAAAAAAAGGATTTATGAATTGCTAGAAAGAAGACTGAAAACTATTTTATTTTCAATTCCAGGGGCGGCACGTCTGCAAAACACATATTTTCCGGATGGCTCCTTGGCTTTGCGTTTAACAAGGGGTGTTTCATGGACAATAACAGGCAGTGTAATTTCATCGGCTTCAACATTACTTGCTTCAATATTGGTCGCCCGCCTGCTTGGCGCCGAGGACTACGGCGCGCTGGGAATCATCCAAAGCAGCCTGGGGACATTCATGGTGTTCGCGGGGACATCGCTGGGCCTGACGGCTACCAAATACATCGCCGAACTCAGGGAAAAGGACCCGAAGCGGGCGGGACGGATACTTGTCTTGACCACCCAGACGTCCTACTTACTGTCCGGCATCATGTCGCTGCTGCTCCTGGTCGGAGCGCCGGTCATCGCCCGGAGCGCCTTGGCGGCTCCGCAGTTGGCTCCCCACCTGCGGGTGGCGGCGTTGACTCTGTTCCTGTCCGGAATCAATGGCGCGCAGATCGGCGCCCTGGCGGGGTTCGAGGCCTTCGGCAGCATTGCTAGGATCAATCTGCTGCGCGGCCTGGCCACCTTCCCCGTATTGTGGATCGGCACCCGTTTCTTTGGCCTGCTGGGCTCGGTCATCGCGCTGGGTGTCATCGCCGCGATCAGTTGCGCCATGAGCGACATCGTCCTGAAGAGAAGGATCCGGCAGGCCAATTTTTCCCCATCGCGGGAAGGGGCCTGGAGCGAGGCCAAGCTTCTTCTGAATTTTTCCCTTCCGGCCAATCTCACCGCGGTTTTCTTCGTGGTCGCGATATGGATCAGCAACCTGATCCTGGTCCGCCAGCCGAATGGCTACAGCCAGATGGGGATATTCAATGCCGTCAACCAATGGCGGGTGGCGATCCTGTTTTTACCCACGGTGATGGCCCAGCCTTTTCTTGCCGTCCTGGCCAGCCTGGCGGGAGCCGGTTCCGGCAGGCAGTATCGCAAGGCGATACGCATCAGCCTGGCGGCCACGACGCTTGCCGCATTCATGCCCGCCATCCTGGTGTCGCTTTTTTCCGGAAGCATCATGAGCGCCTACGGTGCCGGGTTCCAAAGAGGAGCGCTGGCCTTGGTCTTGGTGTCCGTTGCCACGGCCCTGGCGGCGCCAAGCATTGCCATTACCAACGTCCTGAACTCGGCCGGGCGCGCCTGGAGCGTGTTCGGCATGGTCATGGCATGGTCGCTGGTATTCATTACGGCGTTTTATTTCCTGAGGGGATACGGCGTGCACGGGCTTGGCTGCGCCCTGCTGATCGCCTACCTGATCCAGTTCTTGATCGTGCTGCTGATCGCGGCCAGATTCATGAAACCGACCGCTGCCGGCGCGGTGTAAGCAAATGGCACTCGAGCATTCCAGCCCTTCTTCTTCTTGCCCGTTCGGCGGCGGCGCCGGCGAGGTTCGCTTTTCCGGCCGGCGGGACGTGATGAAACCGACTTCCGGTGCGTGGGACCTGGTGCGCT
>Ga0209124_10000908_pt1 | contig 13158 bp, 18 predicted proteins | sample BarGraIncu01122A_FD_184502 | JGI IMG/M metagenome (GOLD analysis project Ga0209124, IMG submission 184502) | Arctic peat soil microbial communities from Barrow, Alaska - Barrow Graham LP Incubations 011-22A (SPAdes) (version 2) | ecosystem: Environmental > Terrestrial > Soil > Wetlands > Peat...
CTTCGATACTATGGAGTTGAGAGAACTTTTGAGACCGTAATGAATGTTTATCAGAGCCAGGCACTTGATCCTCATGTCAATAGAGAGCGATTTAGGGACGAATGGTGGTCCTAAACGATGACCAATGAGAAAGACTTCAATAGCACAAGAACTTATTAAGTACAGATTATTGAATATTTTTTATAATCGTGAAAAGGAAATCGAAAGGTTTGTTCAACTTGAATTGGAAGAGAGAGACATAATCAAAAATGAGGTTGTCTATAAAGCATGGATAAAGAAGGCAAAAAATGAAATCTACAATTTTGTTCATGAATTAGAGCTTTCTCGTAGAAGAGAAAAACAAAATCATGAAATCAATAGCCTTGATAAAGCAGAAAATAATTTTAATGATCTTTTTAATGAATTGACTTCTTTTGATATAAGCGTTCAAACAAGACTGAAAATGATAAAGAAACATTGGAAGAATCTAATAATGTTCCACTTCGTTGATGGGGCTCCTGCTACCAATAATTCTATTGAAAAATATTATTCAACAAGTCTTAAGACTCACAGGAAAAAGCAATTCAGGACGGATATTGGCATTAATAACCAACTTCAACTTTCCTCAATGAAAAGGGCAGGAATGTTTAATGAGAGAAAACCAACACTCATTGAACGGTTCATGGCTTTCATACCTTTTATAAATTATTAAAATGTATTTCTGCGAATTTTCATGTTGTAGTAGCTATGCCTATCGATTTATATTGATTTTATGGCTACAGCCAGCTACTAGATATGATAATTTTCGGTTCTTACTTCAAAAATGACCTATTTTTCAGTGGAAGTGATTTGTATAGATTCATTTGTTACCAGATTAGTCTGCTTCCGTCGTGAAAAATTACTAAATCACTCGATTATAGGATTGTGCCTACCAAGACATTTTTTAATTATGCTAAAAAAATACCAAACCATAAATCACTTCTCCATTTGAGGTGCTTTTGATATTTTCAATATTTCCGCATTCTCTGGGTCAAGTCCGTTCCATTTTACCTTATATCCAAGAATATCAAATATCTGCTGACTTTTTATACCGTAATTCCCAAAAATAATAAGAGCTTCATTGTGCTTTTTTACTCCGTTCAGTTCGCCCTGAACCGCTTTAAGGGTTTGATTATCAATGAGCTGGTCTCCAATCAGTAAATAACCATTCCTATTATTCTGTTTAATATCCGTTTTCAGGGCATCAAGACTGACAGCATATTTTCTAGCGATATCACTGAGATTGATAACGCTGCCCTCTAAGGCGATTTCAAGATTTTTCAGCCTTTCAACATCCTCTGTAACCTGTTTCTCTTCGTATTTTCTCAGAATCTTGAGTATCTCCAGATACGGTATCTTCCCATCATAGAAAATGAGGTTATCAGTATTGAATTCTGTGCCTGAACAAGCAAGATTTTTATCCACCAGCAGTAGCAGGTCTTCTTTTTCCTTCAGCAGGTTTATCTTTTGAATCTTGTTTTTGAGATATTCAGGTGTCCAGAAGCCGATTATTTCCACGTATATCCTTTTGTCATGTTTCTCCAGGGAAAAATCTGGAATAAAGGCATATTGACCTGCTTTCAATACCGCTGGCTCTCTCTTGACCAACCAACTATTGAAGTTGAGCAAAGAGAACTCCTTTTCAATGGCACTATCAAAGGTCTCGCCATTAGAATCAGGCTCAATACTGAAAATCTGTCTGGTATTATCCAGAGTAAAATCGTATATCCTTTTACCCTGCATTGTTTTTTTCAAGATACTTGCCTTCAGATTCCATTTGTTGCATTTCATGATAGTTGGCAGCAGTTTTGCCAGAGCCGTGCCGTATCTTTCGGTCATCTTGAACAAGGAAACCGCACCATCCAGGTATATCCTACCATCCTGAATGAAATACATGAGTCCAAGCCGCTTAATCTTCCAGAAGACTTCTTGGAAATTTTCCTCTATTTGAATGTCCATACCTGTTGCTTTAAAAAGAAGGGTCTGGGTCAGGGATAGATTGTATTGCCTGAGCAAAGCTTCAGGGGTTATGGTCTGGAATTCCTTAATTATCAAATTATCTTCCATATCTGCCCAGAGAGCCTTTTCCAGTGCAGCAGGTTCGACAGATAGCTTGCTGGCAACCCTGTCTATGACGTCCTTTCTTTCCTTTGCATCGGAAACAACACCTTTACAGTACTCAAAAACACTTCTTCTGGCAGTGGCTGGCTCTAGGACTGAATTCATTTCGATGACGCATTTTCTCTCCAGCAGCTGAGTCAATCCCCTGATTAATCGGTAGTCCATCTCCTCAATACCTTCGATTTCCTCTATGAGTTCCCCATATTTTTTTCCGATATGTTGCTGGAACAGGTCTATAAGGGAGCCTGAAATTTCAAGATTCTCCTGGTCAAGCTTGGCATAAACAGGTTCGATTTTTCCTTTGGAACTTTTTGTAACAAGCAGGTCACTGGTAAGCATTTTTCCTACCTCAGAGCTTTATTTCTTCGTTTTGCCGTGTTCATCTCGCTTGTATCTGCCGATACAATTTCATACAGGATAGCTTCCTTTCCTTCCTTCTTTCTCAGTATCCTTCCTAAACGCTGAATAAAAGCTCTACCACTACCTGTTCCGCTCAGGATTACGCCCACATCAGCTTCTGGAACATCTATTCCCTCATCCAGAACCTTTGAGGTAACAACTGCCCTATATACTCCCGACCTGAACCTGTCCAAAATCTCGCCTCTTTCCTTAGTGGCTGTTCTGTAGGTAATGGCTGGTATCAGGAATTCCTTTGAGATTATGTGAACCAGTTTGTTGTGTTCGGTGAAAATGAATAACCTGCTCTCTGCATGCTTTTTTAGGATTTCCCTGAATTTTTCTAGCTTCGAGACGCTGTTCAGGGCGATGTCCCTGGCTTTATTTCTAGCAAGCAGTGCTTTCCTTGAATTGGGGTCTCTTCCGCTTCTGATAACAATCTTCTGAAAATCCAATGGAGTCCTGATTGTTATGTTACATCTCCTGAGATAATCTGTAAAAATTCCCTGATTGCGCTCATATTCTATTTGTTCTTCAGCGGTCAATTCCACCGCAATCTTTTGGAGCCTGAAAGGGGATAAGTGCTCTCCTGAAAGGTCTTTTACCTTTTTCTCAAATACTTTTCCACCAATAAGCCTATTAAGCTCGCTATGAAGTCCATCATCTCTCTCATAGGTAGCTGTCAGACCCATCCTGAAAGGTGCAGCAAACATCTCAGCTATTTGTTTAAAGCTCTCGGCAGGCAAATGATGCACTTCATCGAAGATTATTAAGCCAAATTTGTTCCCCAGTCTGGCGGCATGGATATAGGCAGAGTCGTAGGTGGATACAGTTATTGCTTTTATTTCCTGCTCTCCGCCACCAAGCTTTCCCACATCTACTTTGAACTCCTCCTTTAGTTTGGAACGCCACTGGTCAAGCAGGTCAAGAGTTGGAACAACCACTAATGTTGGCGTGTTCAGTAAGGATATTGCGTTAATCCCGATGACTGTTTTACCACTACCTGTTGGTAAAACGATGACGCCACGTTTGCTATTCAGAATCCAGGCATCTAAAGCTTGTTGCTGATAGTCTCTTAAGGTTATGTTACTGCGGAGTTCGGGGCAGGGTAGAAGGTCAAGAACATTATCAGTAAAAACAACGTTTGAATTTTTCAGGTAATCCACAATATCATTGTAGTGCAGCGCCATTGCCCTGAATCTTTTGGAACGCTCATCCCAGGTAGAGTTCGGGATGCGGACATCTCCACGAATTAAAATTGTACCCCGATTAAAGGAAAGTTCCATGAATTAAATAGCAATGGAACTTGTATATTAATAAGCGTTGGGAGTGCATAGTGAAAGTAATGAGATAAGATATGTTATGTGAATTGAGAGACATTAAGAAACATGCCTAAGAGCGTGTCTGAAAATTCGATACGCATATCGGTTTGATAAAGCTATGGAGTTGTCAGCGTTTTAATAAAAATCTAACAGCAGATGCATATTTTGTATTCTGTTGACAAAGGAATATTCAGACACGCTCTAAGATAAAAATATGAAAGCATGGGAATAGAATTGGCTGCAAAAAAGTTCTTGAAAAGGATTATGAATAAGCTAAAAGGCTTTTTGCCCAAGTGAGGGCACAGGATTATCCTTTTAATCTAATACAATTTCGATGTTTGGAATCTTTAATAGCTGGAGTTTCTCGATTTCACTCCTAATCTGTGGCATTTCAACTTTTTTACTACAGACACCTCTTATCAGCTTATAGCCCAAATCCTGTAATATTTTATCCAGTTTATGCATATCACTTTTTATAATTATGGTGGTCATTTCACCTCATTGCTTATGGCAGAATTCTTATACTTCCCCTGTGTTAATTTCAATCAATTCAAAAAGCAGGGGAGTGGGCACTATCTTCAAATTATTAAAAATTATATATAGCTTTTCTATTGTTTTGCCGCCGATTCCAGCTTTCAATAACCTCACCCTTTCCTGCGAAGTTTCTAACATCTGATAATCACCTATAAACTATTTTATAGCAGGTGGCGAGAGGAGCTTCGCCACCTTTGCTGGAATTCTTGCACACCTAACGATTTATCCAATGTATAAATTGTATTTTAAAGCTTATATAGACACCCCAATATTTTTATGCTCAGTATAGTTATTATTATGTTCATTTCAGACACCGAAAAAGTTTAAATATAATAATGATAATCATAGTAAGCATGGGCAGGCAATCTTTTATTAACACTCCCACACACACCTATCCAACGCCTGTCCTATCCTAATCAACACCTCTCAAAACCTTTATATTGACAAATTCTGTATATTATTTCTCTTTTGAGGGATGTAAGCTTCCCCATACTAGCCCATGAAACTATTGCGTCTAAAGTTGTTCTTCATTAAATTCTTTGCATGCGATATTGGTTTCATACACATTTTTCTTAAAAAGGCTGCAAGAACCATCATATTGTTCCCTGTTGCTACCTTTTACTTTCGTTGAGAAGTATTTGCAGTCTACACAATACTTCAAGTTTCAACCCCCAGTTTATTTTTAAAAATTATCATAAACGGCGGTTCAGTTACGGCAATATTGTTGGGTGTTTCAATTTTGGCGCTTTTCCGACAGTCTCTGGAATATCCTGTAGTTTCTCTTCGGTTATTTTCTGCGCCTCGGATTCATTATGTATCCATATCATTATGCGTTCAGATAATCCATATCATTATGCGTTCAGATAAGCAGGGTTTTGTTTTGTCATCCATTTACGTCAACTCGTTCTCTATATTACGTTATTCCGTTATTTTTAGTGGGTCTTCCTTCCATAGCAATTGTTATTCTAAGACTAAAAGCATCGGTTCCTCACAACATTCAACCGCTACTTCACTGGGTTTGATACACACAATCTCATACCCTGACTTAGCAATAGTATTTTTCTACTTTTTCTGCCTTCTTTGTTTTGATTTCCTTTGTTTTTGCTTTAGTCGATTTAGATTCCGTTTTTCTAGCCAATATATGACCTCCTCTTAACTATCAGAATAATCGAGATTTATATATGACGGTCAAAATTATGTCTTTTTTGGACTCAGTGACCTCCCTCACCCATTTTGACTTCCACGCCTTCAACTTTTCCTGTCTTGATATGTTTTTCAGCTGACTTTTTCACTTTATTTGCAATATCTTTTCCAAGCCTTTTACATTCTTCAAGGTCTTTTTCAGCAGGTTGATATTGAATACGTAATACTGGGTCTATTACTTCCATTCCAAGTTCACGCATTTTTTCTGCAATCATTACAGGTGCCTCACCGCTCCATCCGTAAGAACAAAACGCTGCCCCAACTTTGCCTGTTACTTTTGCTTTTTCAAGGCTTTCAATGAATTTTTCCATAGGAGGCAGCATCTTATATTGGAAGTCGAAGAGCCAATCGCAATGGCGTCAGCGGCTTTTATGTCCTCTATTTTTGCTTCATGGAAATTCACGGCTTTAGCATCAATGTTTCTTGAATTTGCACCATCTACAATGGCATCTGCCATCGCTTTTGTATTACCTGATGTACTGAGATATACAACAACTAATTTTGGCATATTTTTCTCTCCTCATCTTATTGAATGAGTGACCTATTATTGGTTTATTCACTCTATTTTTATTTTCCTAAACCATATTATCTATTTATTTATTATATGTTTAGCAGGTTGTGGATTGAGAAGGTTTTATCCCTTGCAGTTTAAACCTTCTTTGCTCCCAATCCTCAATCTATTACTTTTTCAATACAATTACGAAGGTTAATTTCGTTTTCAATCATATTGTGCGCCTTTTGGTTGTTCTGCCTCACGTGCTCTCAGTTTTGCATAGAAATCTTTTTGTCTCTTTTTTTCTGCAGAGTCTTCTTTTGCAACTTTGACTTTTTGAGCATCTGTTGCAATTTCCATCATGTTTTCCAGTCCTGCCATGTGTTTTCACCTCCTTTTTTTTTATCTATCGGCGGTATTGCAATAATCCTGCCTTTTTACCCCCATAGATTGCAATCATTAATCATTATGAACGTGTATTTATACCTACTGCACTGCTTGTTATTATATTTTGAAAGAACTTTTTCTTGAAAAGATAACAATCAACTATACCCCCATTAGTTCCTCTAGCATGAAATGTCGGCAAATTGGATATTTCAATGTCATGAACAATGCTATAGAACATCAGTTTCATAATGATATTATGAGTGTTTCGATGGCGGACAATAGTGAAAAAAAGAAATGCATAATCTCCTCATGCTCATTAGCATATGTATTGAATAACTTGTATAATTTCCACTGGAAATAAAGGGGTTTGGTTTTTTTCTCATCCTTTTCATTTACCCAGTCACGTTCCTTTAACTGCTTCATTGCTATGCTGACTTCTGGCTGGCGTAATCCAGCTGCGATTTCAAGCTCAAATGAAGTTGCTGGATGGTAATACTCTCTGTGCCACCTTTGTTGTTGTAGGTTTTTTTGGAGTTGAGAAATAGGACGTGCTTCGGAACTGATGATTAAACATAAATAAACGCAGATGTTTAGGCAGGTTGGGGATTGAGAAGGTTTTTTTCCTTATAGCTATTTAAACCTTCTTTGCTCCACTCCTCAATCTGTTACGGCAATAAAAATAAAATTTATCTAATTTCCACTTTCCTTGAAGCGATTTCACCAGGTTTGGAATATGATTAATTTGGGTATAATACTGGAAAAGCTATTTAAAATTTAAAAGTAAAACACTGTTGTAGTCAGGAGCGTTAGATTAAACCCCTATTGTTAGCTCCTCCCATCCAATTGAAATATTTATCTGCTCAATTATGATAGGTCGAAAAGTTGATTCAATGAAGAAACTAGATGATGGAGTGAAAAATAGACTGATAAAATTTCTCCATAGAGATAAGGTCGGTCTTAGGAAAGCTCTTCTAAGGTTATTCTCAGAGAAGAAGAGCTGTAATACCGTCGAAATTTATAATTACCTCATAAAGCAGGGTTTTGAGGTTAATTACAGAGGCGTCTCTGCTATGGTTGGACAGATGCATAGCCGACTTGGGATTCTACGTTTCTATTTGACATATGAACATAATGTCTATACTCTCAAGGAAGACTATTTGAATATTGTTATTATGGTTTTGCCTCCTTTTTCAAGCTTGGATTCAAAATCTCGACCTGCATAGATAGATTTAAAAATGTTGCAGATTACTGTCATAAACAAATTGAAAAATGGGAGTGAATAGAAATGCCAATAATATTTAGTGATGAAGACCTGATGTATATTGACAAGGAGCATGACAATCAACTACGCTCTATAAGACAGGAAATAGAAACTTTGAAAGCAAAAGGCGATGCAATATTTTGTAAAAAATGTTCTCACATAATGCAAGGTTTCACAGTTGGAAATGCAAAGCTTCTTGAGTGTGGTTTCTGTGGGAATAAAATAGCTGAAATGATGAAGAACGATTAGAGGTAACAGATAATGATAATACGCATAATTATAATCTTTAAATAATATTACAGTTAATATTAAATACTATTAGAAACATGATTAATAATGATGTAGGACAGGCGCCTAATGCCTTTAGTACCCTCAGTCTCTTTCGACCCAAATCGTTTTTATTAGGCGCCTGCCTGCACTTATTCAATTTCGTTCTTTGATTTTTTTTCTATATACAATGCCTGACTAAATCGTATCTCACTGAAACGCTCAATGGATTTCTATACTATTATATATTCTGTAGATTTGTTTTGTTGTTTAGGATGTTCCATCAATTCCATCAGCACACCGTTAGGGTCTTTGAAGAAAGCAATTTTTATTCCTCCTTCTACTTGCATTGGCTCCAAGCCAAACTCGATTCCTTTCCCTTTAAGCTCGGATACTGTAGCTCCGAGGTCATCTACGGTAAAAGTAATGTGGTCGTTTAATGGAATTGAACTCCCACCCATTATAATTTCAATACCTTCTGAACGCTTTGGAATTGCGCCTCTATAGCCCATGAGTTCTATCTTGCTACCGTTTTTTTCGATAAATATTGCAGACAAACCCACTTCCTCCATTTCAATCTTAGCGGAAATAGAAAAACCAAGCACGTCAGTATAGAATTCCACTGATTTCTGTAAGTCATTTGTCATAATCCCGATATGGTCAATTGTTTTAATCATAGTTTTTTCTCCTATTTTCTACAAACTCAAGCATTCACCTTTTTCCATTGACTGCAAACAGCATCTAAACCTTGCATAGTTTGCCTACCACATTGCATGTCATTTGCGCACTCTACAATCTGGTCAGTTCTATTCTCAAAAATTTTCTGCACAAATTCAGGGTCAGCAAAAAGTGGTCTTGCAAGGGCTACAGCATCTGCTTTACCCTTCCTGATAATTTCTTCAGCAAGGTCGGGAGTATTTATTCTTCCATTAGCGAATACTGGAATTTTGACTTCCTTCTTAATTTCATGGGTAATATCCACTTGATAACCAGGTTTTGAAGTAATTTTCATTATATGCGGGAGAAACCAAGATTCATAACTCCCAGCATTACAAGATAGATAATTAACACTTGCCGTCTCAAGTCTTCTAGCTAATAGCTTCCCTTCATTCAGTGTGAAACCATCAGGAAGCCACTCATCAGGCATGAATCTATATCCCAAAAGATATTCTTTCCCTATATGTTCTCTGACAGCTGCTATTACTTCGAGCGGAAACCTAATCCTATTTTCAAATGAACCGCCATATTTATCGGTACGCTTATTGGTTCTAGGTGAAATAAACTGCGCCAGGAGATACCCCGAAGCACCATGCAACTCAACCCCATCAAACCCAGCCATTTTTGCTCTCTCTGCTGCCTCACCGAACTTGGTTATCAATACGGTTATTTCATCTATTGACATTGCTTTTGGAATAATTTTCTTTTCGGGCGCCAGATATGTTTCCACTGGTGAGGGAGCAATAGGTTGTTGTGAATATCGACCACCATGATATAATTGAAGAACTGCATAGCCTCCTGCATCTTTTATTGCTTTTGCTAACTTGCTCAGCCCATTGATATAATGGTCAGAATCAGCCCTTATCATTCTGGATAAGCCCATCCCTTTGCTATCCACAGCAGATGCTTCAACTACGAGCAGGGAGACACCTGCCTTTGCTCTTCTCGTATAAAATTCTATAGTTTTTTCCGAAACAGTCCCATCTGAATTTCCATAACAGAGAAACATAGGAGCGAGTGTTATTCGATTTTTTAATACAAGGTTACCTATATTCAATGGTGTAAATAGTAGTTGAAAAGTTTTCATAATATTCACCTTGAAGTTTCTTAGTTTTAATGCTTTCTCTCAAATCATTTTCAGTAAAAATATTGCTTAAAATATTTTTTGTCCCTCTAATACGAATTATCTTCACACTTTGAACTGGTCGCAAAGGATGCGCCCAAGATTGTAGACAGCAGTAATTGGAATTTAATAGAGGAACAAACCCAAAAAGAATTATATTTTTGGATAGGTTAGGATAGGAGTGGTTATGATTGGTTCGTTCCTCAACGAATAAAATGTTGTTCGTGTTATAAGGCAATTTTCCAAAATTATACCCAAATTGCGATTTTCTGGCTTTGGGTAAAGTTTGGGAAAAATCATTTAAACCTAATAACCATGAAAAACAGTCGGTGGTATGGATAAAGCAGGTTGGAGATGGGTGGTTTTACAAATACATTCAACTCATTTTAAAGTGCTAATAACGAATGAATCACTATCACATATTGAGAATGGGCTAATCCATTTATCCCCAGTAATGTAAAGAATAGAGGAAGGCAGCATGGAAAACTCTTTTTATTCCACCACTCCTATCCAAAAATCGTGCTGCTCTCCCATCCTATTTCTTGAGGCTAATCTATTTGATGAAGCCTCCTTTACCGATGCGTGGAATTGAATACGGAATTGGGATGGATGACCGTTAGTAACATATTGTTTTAAATGTTTAAAATGATAATAAATAATAGGAGATGACTTATGAAAATTAATGGCAATACTATTTTGATTACAGGAGGCGCAACAGGAATCGGGTTTGCATTAGCTGAAGCCTTTGTTAAAGAAGATAATGAAGTCATAATTTGCGGAAGAAGAGGGGATAAATTGAGGGAAGCAAAGATAAAACTTCCTCAAATACATACCAAAGTATGTGATTTGTCCAAAGAAATAGAGCGAGAGGCATTATATAAGTGGATTAAGTCTAACTTCAAAGACCTTAACATAATAGTGAATAATGCAGGAATTCAGAGAATGATTAATTTTAAGACAGGTATTTCTAATTTGTCTGAAGGTGAAAATGAGATTGATATTAATTTAAAAGCACCCATTCAATTGTCAGCATTTTTTATTCCAGATTTGCTTAAACAAAAGGAATCCGCTCTTGTCAATGTTTCTTCTTGACTGGGTTTTGTGCCAATCGCAGCTATGCCCGTTTATTATTGCAACTAAAGCAGCCATGCATTCATTCAGTGTATCTATCAGGCATCAATTAAGGGATACCTCAATAAAAGTGTTTGAAGTAATTCCTCCAACTGTTGATATTGAGTTAGAGAAAGGAGCGAGAGACGAACGAGGACAGACGGATAAAGGGATACCACCATCTGAAATCGCCAAAGCAACCTTAAAAGCTTTAGAAAATGACGAGTTTGAGATAGCAATAGGTATGGCTCAAAATTTGCGAATGGGAGCAAGAAATAATCCAGAAAAGGTTTTCCAGAGCATTAATCAATAGTTTTTCTTGATGTCAGCTTTCCTCGAAGCAACTCATTTTTGTGTTATTTTATTTTGTCTAGTTGGCTATAAGAAATGTTTTTAAGGAAGCTGGATTATGAAAGATTCAGGGGGGAGAAATAAATATGACAAAAAAACCAAGAAATCCTAAAAAAGATAAAAATTTGAAAAAAAAGAATATGACATTACTTGAAAAAATTGTGACAAAACTTAAAGAATATACTAAAACAGGAAAATCAAAGCCAACAACATCAGGAAAAATAACCATAAATAAGACTGGGGAAATAAAAATTAAAAATGTAAAATAAGCAACTCGTTTTATTTTCCAAGTTTATACCTGTGGAAAGGTAGCGCAAAGCGAGGGGATTCAGCCCTGAAATCCTGAAGAAAAGGTATGCCTGCAGAGAAATAAGCAATGAAGAATTTGAAGAGAAAAGCAGCGACCTAATTTAGCTATCATATCATCAAAATGTCGATATATACCCCTTCTTAAATTCCTTTACTTCCCCTGTCGTTGCATCTAAAATAAATAACGCTGTGGTAGGCATATCTATAGCACCCGTCTTCTCTTTGAACTCTACATTAACCTTCCAAACATCGCCATCTTGTTTGGCGAAGTTAATTGAAAAATTGTCAATATTTAGCGCCATTTGTAAATGTTCTGTGATTCTTTTCTTCATTTCAGCAAAACTCAATTTTTCTATATTCATATTGGCGCCAACAAATATCGTATGTTGCATCTAGGAACTTAAACCTTTCATCTTTCAATCACTTTCACTTCCCTCTTACCTCAACTTTATCTTATGAGCTTCCCTACCATATCTGATGCACTTCTCCAGCTTCGGAACTACCGTAAATTCCCATGAGATAGTTGATGCCATCACTCAGCATGGTATTCCTATCTTCCATATATCAGAGATACATCTAAAGCCATATGTATGCAGAAAAAGTGCGTGTAATCTCGCTGATATAATGGCGATATTCAAGCAATCTGGCAGGCATTACATTGTGGGAATTGAAATCAAGGAATGGAATGCTACAGTAAATCCCAAACTCGCTATGGAATATCTCGAAACATATAGGAACACCTGCGAATATTTCTACCTTGCCGCAAAAAAGTTCTCAAAAAGCACAGTTGAATTAAATGAAATAGGGTTATTCGATTTAACTGAGATGAAAGTTATAAAGAGTCCCGCTTATTTGTTTCCTAATCCTGATTTCAGGGCACATCTGATGAAAAGGATAAAGAAACAATACAATATCCTCCATGATGTTGTAGAAGACCCATATCAGAGGACACTTTTGGAGTTTTAGACTATTTCAAACCCCTGTTTTAATAAGCCAAGAACAATACTTAGGATATAACCTCCATGAACAAAAAAATCTTAAATTTTCTGAATATTAAAGAACATCCAGCGAAGAAACACATAGACAGAAAGCTCATTTTTAGGATAAGGATGTTTTATGTGATAGGTATCCTCCTGACTGGGCTTATGCTGTATGAGGTCTTCGATGGTTTCATAGGCATTGAGCTAGCTCTGGGAGGATTTTTTCTGGGATTATTCCTGGGGTTCATTTCTACTCGGATGTTTATTATTCACTGGCATGATGAGAAAGCAAAAGTTGTTGCACGGTTTGATACGATAGGCATTTTTGTAATGCTATTATAGTTAAGAACCTGACATTTCTAACTTATTGTCCATAAACTTTTCAATCCACCTCTTTGCAAAACTCAATTTTGATGAAAAATTCTGAAAACTGCCACGGATTATCTTTTTCATATGATCTAGGTCAATGATGAAATCTTTGGAGATTATTTTCTTGATACTTTTCCAGATGTATTCGATTGGATTCAGATCGGGTGAATATGGCGGCAAAAATACCAATTTGATTC
>Ga0209124_10000918_pt1 | contig 13079 bp, 8 predicted proteins | sample BarGraIncu01122A_FD_184502 | JGI IMG/M metagenome (GOLD analysis project Ga0209124, IMG submission 184502) | Arctic peat soil microbial communities from Barrow, Alaska - Barrow Graham LP Incubations 011-22A (SPAdes) (version 2) | ecosystem: Environmental > Terrestrial > Soil > Wetlands > Peat...
CAGAAACTAACAGCAAAATCAATGTTGTTTTCAAAGGAAATAATCGCAAAATCATCTTGTTTTAAACCATTTTCTTGAAGTTTTCCTAAACAATAAACTGCTTTTTCAAGTATTTGCCCATAGTTTAAGAAAGTCTCATCATTGTTTTGTATAAACAATATTCCTTTATCTTTTTCACTTTTTGAAGCTTCTATTAATAAGTTACCAATATTTAATTTGCTCTGGTACTTACCTGTTATAGGTTTCCCACAGGAAATTGACATTTTTATATCTTTATTAGTTTTATCCACTCTTTTGTTATTCATATATACATCTCCTTAATGATAGTTTTAATTAATCATATTTTGGTAGCTGGCTTTGAATAATATGTTCCTCTTTTAACATAGGTTATAAAAAGAAATAAAACAAAAATTAATAAACATACACTAAAAATGTAACCATCTCCAAACAGACTCATAGCTGTTGCGGAAATAATCGGACCAATAGTTGACCCAATCCCATAGGAGAAAGTAAATAATGAGGCTCCCGAGGGCATCTCTTTTTTACTCAAGTTTTGAATCGTAACTGCTAGAGATAATGGGTATATAGGTCCTATGACAATACCAGTTAAAAATGAGAAAATTAATCTTAACTCAAAACTATTGAAAACTATAATTCCTAAAACCGTAAATACAGAGATAAGAATAATTATTATCAATGTTTTGTCACGCCCAAACCTATCTGAAATATAAGTCATAGGTATGGTACCTACAATACTTCCAACTACGAATATAGCCAAAGCGTATCCAAGGTTCGATAAGCTATAATTTTGATGAAGAAGAAAAATAGGATAGAGGGTAATTAGTGTGGTTTCTGTAAACCCATATAAAAATGCCCCCTGCAGTCCAATAGTTACTTTTTTTAATACATTCCCCTTTGGTTTCTCAGGAAGTATTAATTTTCCTTTAAAATTAATACTTATAATTAATGGGCACAATATCAGAGTAACTATGGGAATCATAAAAGGAACCCAAGTTTTAAATATATATAGCTTGGGACCCATAACGGAACTTAATACAAAACCTATAGCAAAAAAAAACGAATACAAACCACTAACTATACCTCTTGTATAATCTTCCGTTAAATCTTGAAGCATTGTCTGAACTCCAACTATATTAAAGCTTATTCCAAATCCCATAATCACCATTAATAAAAGCAAAATAAATAAATTTGAAACAAAGGGAAAAATACCACAAGCAGTTGCAGAAACTATTGAACCTACTAATATAATTCCTTTAATATTCTTATTTCTCATTTTTTTATCTAAATAAATTGAACCTATTGACATAAAAAAGAAAAAAGAAGAAGAAATTATTCCAATCCATAAGTTTCCTACATTGTTTTGTTCTAAGTGAGTGGAGGAAAGGGGATTAATAATCCCCATTGCAACACCAATACATAAAGCTATTATATAAAGAGCCCATTTATTTTTTCCTAGCAATAAATATATTTTCCCTTTTGAATCCATACGTTCTACATTTCCCCCTTATCTTTTATTAAGCACTGCTTTAATTGCTGGTATCTGCTCAGATCCAAACCAATACATATCCTGTTTTCCAAATAACTTAATTGCTTCGCCTGTAATATAATCTGATTTGTTTGTTGACAAGAATATGGCTAAATCAGCAACTTTAACAGGTGGCATAGCATTTTTTCTAAATGCGCCTGGAGCCATATTTGTATCCACAAATGCAGGACAAATTGCGTTTACCTGAATATTACTCTGCTTTAACTCTTCGGCTAAAGATTTGGTAAGTCCTATAACCGCGTGTTTAGATGCTGAATATGCACTCATTAAAGGGTAACCAATAAATGATGAATCTGATCCCATATTAACAATTTTACCTGATTTTTGTTTGATAAAATGAGGAACAACTATGCGGCACAAATTATAGGCACCAAATAAATTAACCTCAACTATTTTCTTCCACTCATCCTCTTTAGTTTCAGTAAAGGATTCTAATTTTGTTATTCCTGCATTATTTACAAGAATATCTATTTTCCCAAACACTGAAATAATTTTGCTTACGGCATTTCTGACCTCATTGTAGTCACCAATATCCGCAGTTATTGATATAGCTTTACCACCAAGCCCTTGAATCGTAAGTTCTGTTTCTTTAAGTTCACCGTTTGTTCTAGATATAATAGCTATTTGAGCACCTTCTTTAGCCATTTCAATAGCGATAGTTCTTCCAATTCCTCTACCCCCGCCTGTTATAATTGCAACTTTGCCAAATAAGCTTCCATAATTCTTATTTTCTTTTATTATTGAAAATGGTCTTAGAATTCCATTTTCTTGTTTGTTTTTCTGCTTATTGATATAAGAAATCATTTCTTTGGTAACTTTTATATACTCATTTCCAAGCTGTTTTATAGTAGATTCGTTGTACATATTCTTAGAATATTCTATTTCTAAATTTAACTCACCATGAACTATGGAGAAGAAGAATTCAATTGATGAAATTCTCTTTTGCTCAGGACTCGAATATCTCTTATCCAGTTCATCCTTTGAAAACTCGAACACATCATACTCTGGAATATCTCTGTTTCCTAAGTAATTTGCCCTTATAGAAGTTAAATTTAAATCAGGATACATATACGCAGGTAAATTATCTGATACTAAATCATAACTTATACCATTAAGTGGAACACTATCTATTCCATTCGTAATTTTACGAACTATTTCTGACCATTCTTCATTATGTCCTATAGTAACTCCTAATGGATAGTTTATTGCAAAGTTTCCTGCTGTATCAAAAAAAGTGTTATTATTACCCAAATCTCTTCCATTCATTCTATGACTAACTACAACCCATGATTTGTTATATAACCTTTGCAACATTTTATACAGTGGAGCAAGTATAATTGGATATACATTCGCTTGAAAACATTTTTTTGCTGTAGTTCGAAGTTGCCTAGTTTCAACTTTGTCTATTGTAAAAACTTCTACTTTAGCGGATTCTTCGGTATTATTTCCTAAGTTTACATCCGTTGGAATTTTAAAAGAATAAAATTGTGAAGGAAATTGTTTTTTGTAATAATCTACAAATTCAAGGCATCTATTCTTTTTTTCTTCATTAACTTGCAAAACAAAATCTTTATATGTTTTTGATCTTTCGACTTTAATCTCTTTGATTCCCATTATAAGTTGTCCATAAATTTCCCATATTTTCTTAAACAACAATTGATTCGTTATAAGATCAGAAATAAGATGATGACCAATTATAGAAATATCATAAACAGAGTCACTTGCCTTTATAACAATCACTTTCCAAAGAGGCCATTTATCTACTTTTAACTGCAAAATAATATTATCAGTTAAATTTTTCACTTCACTATTTCTCTCCTCATCATTCATATGAGAACCATCATAAAAATCTGCTTCTACAACTTTATCTTCAGGCAAAAATTTCTGAAACCACTTTCCTTCTTTATTAACTAATACACTTCTTAAAACATCTTGGCTATTAGTTACTATAGAAAGAGCTTTATTAAACAAGGTATAATCTAGTGGCTGATTATATAAAAATCTTGTATATCCAGTCCACTGATATGGATAATCAAAATAATTCATTAGCCAGTTTTGCGCCGGTGATAAATATATCTCATCAGTAAATGATTCATTTATTGATTCATTTATTGCTAAATCATTATTATTATCGACCTTTAGCTTTCTTTGAGATAGCTCACTCAAAGCTTTCCGATCAAGCTTCCCATTTGGGGTTTTTGGTAAAATATGAATCCACTCAAAATGGTGAGGAATCATATAATAAGGAAGTTTCTTTGATATACATTCTTTTAGCTCGCTATCAGCCACTTTATTTCCGCAAACCCAAGCAATTAACTGTTTCTGACCTTCAATATAGTCCACCGCAATTACGGCTGCTTCATTTACACTTGGGTGACCTCCAAGAACTGATTCAATTTCTCCTAGTTCAACTCTAAATCCCCTTATTTTCACCTGGTTATCTATTCTTCCAAGATAATCATAACTTCCATCTGAGCGCCTTGTGGTTAAATCTCCTGTTCGATATAAGAACTCTCCTGGAATATCATTAAATGGATTAATTTTAAAATTCTCCTCAGTCTTTTGTCTATTATTCATATAACCCTTGGCAATCTGAATACCACCAATCCAAAGCTCACCTATTTCACCATCAGCAAGTTCCTTCATATTTTTATCTAGATTTTTTATAAATACATTTGTAATTGGCTTCCCTATTGGAATACTATTTTCGCCATTGGTACCAGGCCTCTTATCAATTATGTGGCAAGTAACATCAATAGATGCCTCTGTAGGTCCATATAGGTTTGCGAGGCCTATATCCAAAGCATTCTTGTCAATCCACTTTTGTATTATTGGCATGGGAAGAGCCTCACCACTAAAAATAAGCCACCTTAAATCTTTAAAATTATAATTATCATCATCTATTGCATTTACAAATTCACCAAATAAAGATGGTACAAAATGCATTACATTTATTTTAGTATCTATCAACCATTTCGCAAGGCCCCAGGGATTTTTTACAATTTCTTTTCTGATGGGACATACTGTGCCGCCATACATTAAGGTCCAAAAAAGCTCCCAAACAGATATATCAAAGCAGCATGATGTCTTTTGTGCCACACGTTCTCCTGATTTAAGCTTAAAAGTATCCTGATGCCATTTTAACCTATTCATATAACCACTGTGAGAAAGCATAACGCCCTTAGGCTTCCCTGTTGATCCTGAAGTATATAGAATCGTCATTAAATCATCAGGGGTATTTATAATTCCAGGTTCGGTGCCAGAGTCTTCTATCCATTGTTTTCTTAAAATCACCTTGTAATTATGCATAGAATTTATAATTGATCCAGAGTCTAAGTATGTAACAATTTTTATTTGAGAATTTTCATCTACTAATTCACTTAATTGATCTTCTAATGAATGCTCAGTAAGTATAACTTCTATACCTGAATTATTAATTATATACTGAACACGATCACTGGGATAATCCGGGTCTACTGGTACATAAGCTGCGCCTGCTTTCATAATACCTATCATACCAATTAGCATTATAGGGCCGGGAAATACCATTATTCCAACAAGAGAACCGTTTTTAATACCTTGATTTCTTAAATGATTGGCAAGCTTGTTTGATATAAAATCTAATTCCTTATATGTTATGACTTCATCGTTATACATTATTGCTACTGCATTAGGTGTGAGTTTACACTGTTTCACAATTTGCATATATGGTATTTGATTTGTATCCTCTAAGTAAACTTCAGTTATTTCTTTATTTTCTTGATTAATGCTATCATTTTCAATTAATAAAGCCATTTCGTTTAAAGTTCTACATCCAAAAAGGGAATTTTTATCAACTTCACCGTGAATCTTACACATTCTTGTTATTATACGAATAAGTTGTAGTGAATCAATTCCAAAATCCGACTCTAAATCTTTGTGCACATCTTCTTTACAAATAGTTGTACAACAAACTTCCTGGGTTGTTTTAAGAAGCTCTAAAATCAACATTTTATCTTGTGAAATCTCGGATTTTAGTTTTTTATCATTAACTTTTATTTTAGAATTTGCAAGATAATTAAGATTATATATAAAATTTTCAATTAATAAATCAATATTATCTTCCTCAAAATGTAAACTATCATAATTGGATGTAATGATTATTTTATTTTTGAATATCTCAATAAGATTGTCTATAGTCCCAACATTTGTTGATGTATATGCTTCATAGTCAATTATCTTCAATTCTCCATATCTCTCTTTGATCCTAGTATCTCCAACGAAAGAAAGATATAAGTTTGATTTTAGAGTTGAACGCACAATAGCTGCTGTTGTTTTAGGCATTAATCCGCCAACAAGCATATCTTGCTCTTTTGCCATCTTAGCCGTGGCATAGGTTTGGGCTCTATCAATTCCTGCATATATTTTATTTTTTATTTCTTCATCTACCTTCTTAACTAATGTCATCCAGTCCCCGTCTATATCACTTAAATTAAAGCCTAGTGACATATTTTGTGCAAAGCAACCTATAAGTCCTGTTGCATCAATGCTAGGATATACCTTTCCAGCAGTAGGCAAATTTAAAATTATTTGATTGTTTTCTTTGTCCAGCTGCGTCGTGGATTTTAGATAAGAACTAACTATAAGAGTAAATAAAGAAACTCTCCATGCTTTTGATTTGTCTAAAAGAAGATTGGTAACATGCTCGCTTAGCCAATATTTTTTTGTCTTTACCTGAGCAAATTCATTATTAGGATTATTATTGTTAAAAGGTTTGAATTTATACTTTGTTTTTCCATAACTTTTTATATAATCTTCTAAGTTTTTGTTCTCCTTAGGATTATTCCAATTATTAATTTCCAAAACTACTTTATTATAATCTATTACTTTTACTGCTTCAGGTAAATTCAGATTGATGCCCTGTATTTTTGATGAATAAATTTCTAGCATCTCTCTAAGTATTTGCTGATTTCCTAGTCCATCTGAAACCAAATGATTATTTGCGAGTATTAACTCATATTGGGTATTGTTTGTTTGAATAATCATAAACTTATGAAGTGGATATTTAAAAATATCGAAAGGTTTATTTAGAATTTCTTCGATTGTTTGCTTTATTGTTTGATTTTTATCTTCTTCTTGCAAATTTCTTATATCCTTAACCTCAATTTCAGGTAATATAGGATTACTATGTATGCGAAGTTTATAGTCCTTGAAACTTTTTGCTTCTTTTTCTGCTTTAAACTCAGAGCATAAGCTAGGATGTCTTTTTACTAATTCAAGCCAACTTTCCTGTAAATAATTTAAATATAGTTGTCCCTCAATTTTCACCCCAGAACAAATAGTTAAAGTTCCCACTGACCAATAGGATATCAAAAATGGATATTGGGCATTTAAAATTATTAACTCATTTGTTTCATCTTGACTTGATTCCTGCACATTGAACCCCTCAAACATAAGAACAATTTCACCTATTGTTTGAAGTGCCATTAAATATGTTATAGGATACATAGCTGTAAATTCATCTAGTTGCGCGTCCGGCACAATTTTCATTAGCTTATTCATAAGTGTTACCATTTTAATTGAATCAATTCCTAAGTCACTTTCAAGAAACATTTCACAATCAAGGTCTATTGTTTTGTGTCCAGTTACATTTGATACAAGCTCGTACACTTGCGCCTTAATATCTGGTACATTTATCTGATTATTATACATTTTATATTCCCCTCCCACATATCCAGCCTTCGGTTTTTAACAATCCAAAAATTTATCACCAAATTCAATTTTAGTAAGGTACATTTTGTATTTCTCATCCGATATCATGATGCTCCATGTCAATGTATATCTAAATATAGTATATGATTTGATAGTTAATATTGCGTTAAGATTTGTATATGTTTGTGTTAAAAAGCAATAAATTCCTTTTTATAAGTGTATGAAATTTGAAGTACACATTTATAGAAAAAAAATAGAAGCACACCGCAAAGTGCCCTTCTAATAAATTTTATCTCTTATCTTTCCTCAGCTATAAAAAACAATCCTAACATTTCTGGTCCTGTATGCGACCCTATTGCAGTACCAACATAATTTAAAATGACGCCTGATACATTTCCATGCTCCCTAACTAATTTTTCTAGTGCTAATGCATCCTCAATACAATCCCCATGACTTATGGCAATAACCTGCTCTTTATTTGAATCTGTTCTTTCCTTGAATTTCTGAGCAATAGTACTTATTGCCTTTTTTCTCCCTCTACATTTAGAAAAAGGAGTAAGCCTCCCTTCATTATCCACAAACAAAACAGGTTTTATATTTAACAATATTCCAACTGCTGCAGCAGAACTAGATATTCTTCCACCTCTTTTTAAATGATTTAAATCATTTACTGTGAACCAGTGGTTAATCTTAAGTTTATTTTTCTCAAGCCATGTAACTATCTCTTCTTTAGAGTCTCCTGCTTTTAACATTTCATAAGCATAATGAACTAAAAGACCTTGTCCAAGGCTTGCGCATTTACTATCAACTATACTTATATCAGTTCCAGGTAACTCTTCATATATAGTTTCCTTTGCTATATTTGCACTATTTATAGTCCCTGTTAACGCAGAAGACATGGCAATATATATGATAGATTTTTTTTCCTTTGCAGCCTTTCTAAAAACCTCTTCATATCTTTGACTATTTATCTGTGATGTAGTCGGCATTTCTCCCTTCCTTAACGCATCATAGAAATCCTTACGATTAATTTTTTTACCAAAATCATCCTCTACTTCTTCACCTTTAAAGTTACATATTAAACCCAAAGATACTATGTTTTTTTGCTGAATATACTCTAGAGGTAAATCGCATCCCGAATCTATTACTAAAATTGTCTCACTATGTGTTTTACTCATAACTTTATTCCCCTTTGCCATTCTCATAAATATTATTCTCACTACCTATTATGTATGATTTATACATACACTTCAATACCAAAAAAAAGAAAAGTATATATACTTTTCTTAACATCGCCCAAATGAAACTTATTATTTATTCTATTAACTTATTATTTATTCTACTATCTTACCAATCTTTCTAAATTTATAATATCTCTTTGTAAGTAATGAATCTATAGGTTCCTTTATTAATCTACCAAGTGACTCCTCTAGATTACGTTTAATACTCACTGCCATCTCATCTACATTAGTGTGTGCTCCACCTAGTGGCTCTTTTATAATTCTATCTATTATTCCAAAATCAATTAAATCTTGAGCTGTTATTTTCATTGCATTAGCTGCTTCTTTAGCACGGCTAGCATCTTTATATAGTATACTAGCAAAACCCTCAGGTGATAAAATAGAATATATTGCATGCTCTAACATCCAAACTTCATCTGCTACCGCCATGGCTAAAGCTCCACCACTTCCACCTTCGCCTATAACTATAGAAATTACTGGTGTTTTTAAAGTTGATAACTCCATAAGATTTCTAGCAATTGCTTCGCCTTGACCTCTTTCTTCTGCACCCAGTCCACAATATGCTCCCGGAGTATCAACAAGGCAAATAACAGGTCTTTTAAATTTTTCTGCCTGTTTCATAAGTCTTAAAGCTTTTCTGTAACCTTCTGGATTTGGCATACCAAAGTTTCTCTTAATATTTTCCTTTGTGTTATTTCCCTTTTGCTGAGCTATAACAGTTACAGAAATACCATTAAATTGAGCAATTCCGCCTACAATAGCAGCATCCTCTCCAAAATACCTATCACCATGAAGTTCCATAAAAGAATCAAAAATTAGATTTATATAGTCAAGAGCAGTCGGACGTTCAACTAGCCTTGCAATGCTTACTTTATCCCAAGCATTTAAATTTTTATATGCTTCTTTTTTCATATTATATAGTTTAATTTCCATCTGCCTTATTTCTTTTTCTAAATCCATATTTTGATCTGTCGCTAATTTTTTTAGCTCATCTATTTTACTTTTTAACTCACACATGTGCTTTTCAAAAGGTAAAGTTACCATAAAATCTCACTCCCTATGTGTTACTTTAATCTTTCTCTAGTAGCTATGAATGAATTTTTAATATTTCAGTTAAAGTATCCTTCATAACTTTTCTATCCACTATTTTATCTATGAATCCCTTTTGGAGCAAAAATTCAGCCCTTTGAAATCCCTCAGGCAATTGCTGATTTAATGTTTGCTCAATAACTCTTTTGCCTGCAAAACCAATTAGTGCATTAGGCTCTGCCAGAATTATATCTCCGAGCATAGCAAAACTTGCTGTAACTCCACCTGTAGTAGGGTCTGTAAGAACGGTTATATAAAGACAACCTTTTTGATTATGCCTTGCAATAGCAGCACTAGTTTTAGCCATTTGCATAAGAGAGAATATACCTTCTTGCATCCTAGCCCCCCCTGAGGCTGTAAATATAATGATTGGTTTTTTAGCTTCAGTTGCTCTTTCAATTGCCCTTGTAATTTTCTCTCCAACAACGCAGCCCATGCTTCCCATCATAAAATTACTGTCCATCACTGCAATTATTGTATCCTGGCCATTTATTTTACCTTCTCCAGTTATTACGGCTTCATTCAATAAGGTTTTATCCCGCATACTTTGGAGCTTATCTATATATCCTTCAAAGTCTATAGGATTCTCAGAAATCATAAACTCATCGTGTTCTATAAAAGTTCCAGTGTCTATTGTGTAATTTATTCTTTCCCTAGAACCAATTCTGAAATGAGTTCTACAATTATCACATGTCATTACGCTACTCTCTAAATCTTTATTATAAAGAATTTTACCACAGGTCTCGCATTTAACCCACATTCCTGAAGGGATAGTAGGCTTTTTCTCACCATTTTCATTTTCTGAATTCTTCACTTCCATATATTTACTTTTTTTAAATATACTTCTAAACTCAAACATATAGCTACCCCTTTCTAAAAACACACCTACACTATAAATTATAACATCAAAACAGATATTAATATTTATAAATCGAATTTTTATGAAATAAATTCCAGTATGTGTTTAGCTACTATTTTAAAGATCTTGAAATTCTTTACTAATAAAACTAGTATCAAAGTTTCCTTTTATAAAATTCTCGTTATTTACTATTTTAAATTGGAAGTCTATATTTGTATCCACACCTTCTATTATAAACTCACCTAATGCACTTCTCATTTTGCATAGAGCTTCTTCTCTATCTATTCCGTGCACAATAAGTTTTCCTATCATGGAGTCATAAGTAGGTGGAATTTTATATCCTTGATATGCAGCACTATCGATTCTTACTCCATAGCCTCCAGGAATATGAATTGATTTTATTTCACCTGGACATGGCATAAAATTTCTGTTAGGATTTTCTGCATTTATTCTACATTCAATAGCATGCCCCTGAATTTTTATATCCTCTTGTTTATAAGGAAGCGCTTCTCCTGAAGCAATTCTTATCTGAGCTTTAATTAAATCTACTCCAGTAATCATCTCCGTTATTGGATGCTCCACCTGTATACGTGTATTCATCTCCATAAAATAGTATTTCCCGTATTTATCTAATAAAAATTCTATAGTTCCTGCACTTTTATAATTAATAGACCTAGCCGCTTTAACTGCAACCTCGCCCATCTGTTTTCTAAGTTCTTCTGTCATTACAGCTCCCGGTGCCTCTTCTATTACCTTCTGATTTCGCCTTTGAACAGAGCAATCTCGCTCGCCAAGATGAATAACATTTCCATGCTCATCTGCAAGTATTTGAAATTCTATATGCCTTGGCTCTTCTATAAATTTTTCCATATACATCGTGTCATCACCAAAAGCAGTTTTTGACTCTGATTTAGCAGTATTATATGCCGATATAAGATCCTCTTCTTTTCTAACAACCCTTATACCTCGTCCCCCACCACCTGCTGAGGCTTTTATCATTACGGGGTATCCTATTCTTTGCGCGGAACTTATTGCAATTGCTTCAGAGTCAATTGCTCCATCTGAACCAGGAACTACTGGCACTCCAGCATTTATCATCATTTCTCTTGCCTTTAACTTATTTCCCATATTATCAATATTTTGTGAATTAGGGCCTATATACTTTATATTACATTCCTCACACATCTGTGTAAACTTACTATTTTCGGATAAAAATCCATAACCAGGATGAATTGCCTCTGCTCCTGTAAGCACTGTAGCACTTAAGATGTTTTGCATATTTAAATAACTATCCTTAGATTTAGCTGGTCCAATACATATAGCCTCGCCAGCCATTTGAGTATGAAGAGCATCTTTATCTATCTCAGAATATACTGCCACAGTTTGAATACCCATTTCATTACACGCCCTGATTATTCTTACGGCTATTTCGCCTCTATTAGCAATTAATATCTTCTTAAACATATTATTTACCTTCCCTACACTTAAAATTATTAACTAAAGCGTTTTTAATAATTAAATACCTACCGCAAAAGTAATTTCAGCCTCTGCTGCTTTTTCTCCATTTACAGTAGCTACTGCCTTTCCAATTCCAACAGGACCTTTCATTTTGATTATTTCTACCTCAAGTTTCAATACATCACCTGGGACAACTTTCTTTTTGAATCTGGCTTTATTAATACCACCAAAGTAGGCAATTTTACCTTTAAAGCCTTCCATACTTAAAAGTGCCACTGCTCCAACCTGTGCAAGAGCCTCAATAATTATTACTCCTGGAAGTACAGGCTCCGTAGGAAAATGTCCTTGGAAAAAATACTCATTCATTGTAATATTCTTATACCCAACAGCTCTTTTTCCTGGTTCTAATTCCTCTACTTTATCCACAAATAAAAATGGATATCTATGAGGAATAATCTCTTGAATTTGTTTTATATCTAAAGTAGTACCTTTTGTATTTTCCATATTAATGCCTCCACTCTTCACACAATTAAATCAGTGGACAGATGACGATTTCAAACTGTCCTTTAGCCAATTAGTCTTGAATTATTTTAAATAATGGCTGTCCGTACTCTACCATATCTTCATTAGAAACTAATACTTCGACAATTTCTCCCTCTACTTCACTTTCAATTTCATTCATAAGCTTCATAGCTTCTAAAATGCAAAGTGTGTCTCCAATTTTAACCTTAGAACCAACTTTTACGAAATTCTTTGCATCAGCGCTGGGGGAAGTATACATAGTTCCCACAATAGGAGATTTAACTACAAATACATTTTCCTCTAGAATTGTTTTAGATACATCTTTTATAGTTTTAGCTATATCAATATCATCTTCTAGTTTTTGTACGTACACTTCATTTGTAGCTATATTCCCACTAATTTTTGGATTTATAACTTGATCTACCTCTGTAGTACTTATAGGCATTCTATCTACTACAACCTGTTGCTCTTTTTTCTCCATCTTTATTCTAATACCCTCTGTCTCAATTTCAAAACAAGAAATTTCTGAATCACTAACTGTTTTTATTAATTCCTGAATATTTTTATAATCCATAATTACCTACCATCCCATTTTTTTAATATAATAGTAGCATTATGACCACCAAATCCCAGAGAATTTGACATTGCATAT
>Ga0209124_10000922_pt1 | contig 13066 bp, 13 predicted proteins | sample BarGraIncu01122A_FD_184502 | JGI IMG/M metagenome (GOLD analysis project Ga0209124, IMG submission 184502) | Arctic peat soil microbial communities from Barrow, Alaska - Barrow Graham LP Incubations 011-22A (SPAdes) (version 2) | ecosystem: Environmental > Terrestrial > Soil > Wetlands > Peat...
TTATAAAATACAATCTCTGTAATACTTTTACATCTTTTTCCAGGGATTTTATTCTCTTAAGCAGTTCTTCGGTACTAATATGCCGTTCAATTGCGATATTTTCTGGTCGTGCCACATAAAACCATATAGACCTAATTAGTTATAAAAGTTACGTTTTTGACTATAAAAGAGATAGTTCGGTTCATAACAGCAGCACTTGGCCTTGATAAGACAAAGAAAAAGGCATTAGTCGTTGACAATAGCTGCGGTATCGGCGGGATGTTTCGATATCTATCTCAATCATGCCTGAAAACAGGAATAGAGCTGGAAGAGCAGGCGTACCACATGGCTGCGAGGCTCTGGCCCGAAGCACATATAGTCCAGGATTCGCTGATCAACCATCCCTCAATCCAGGGAGATTATTTCTTGATCAACCCACGGTTCTCGATGCAATTAGAACAGAAGAATATCCCGCTTGAAAATGCTAGCTGGGGGGATCTTGGTCCCAACTCAAGCATCCAGTCGCACATCGCAGCGCTGGAGATCGCCATCAAGAACACATCAAAGTATGTGGCTGCCGTGCTGCCGATGGGCTACTTCACGAATGAGAATACCTACACCTTCGAGAAGTGGGTAAATGAGCACGCTGAGCTGGTACTGAGGGTAGATATGCCAGCAGAGGTCTGGAAAGATGCAGGCACAGCATGGCCATGCAGCATTGTAATATATCACACCAGGTTTCGCCATTACAATCGCAAGAGTGCTTTTATTCGCACAATCACGAAACTCGGTGATCTGAGCGCTGTCCTGGAAGAATGGAAACGGACGGAGCATTATACTGAAGTAGTGGGAGACCTTGACCTTATAGACAACGCCTTCCAGGAGCATACGAGACCACAGAAAAAGGAAGAACAACAGATCACAGTTACAGAACCTGACCTGCCATTTCCTGATAGCGAACATGCGGGAGTTAAGATAGCACTTGCGCCCGACTCGTCCGGTCTGGTTATCAGGCCATCGAACCTGCTCGATGCTCTTAAAGTGCAGCAGTATAAGGACGGCATGGGGCAACAGTGGAATGACGGACTTAAGGCGTATACGAAAGAGTCAGATGTCAAACTAAGAAGAAAACACATTCTCAATAATCCCGGGGTTGTGAGTTCCTTACGGAATGACCTGGAAGTTGCGAACTTGGGGGCCACTCTCGACCCGCAGGTCTGGAGATGGCTTTCGAAGAAGCAACGCTGGATGAAAAGACAACTCACGCCGTTTGAACAGTATATCAAAAAGGATGGCGAGTGGACGTGCCTGAATAAGGATGATGGTATCAGGGCAATATATCCCGAGCTCTACAAAGCAAGGGAACGACAACTCAAAGCACTGGGTATCGACTGGCTCTGGGACTTCCAGAAGGATGACGTTATCAGGATGAGCCTGAAAAACACTAATCTTCTCTGCTGGTCTATGGGTCTCGGTAAAACGCGCGGGATCATCGCATTGGCTTTACTTTATGGATGCAAGCATAACCTGATAATCGTTGAGCCGAAGCTGAAAGAAGAGTTCATAAAAGAGTTCAGGGAACTTAACATCACAGATTACCAGGTTATTAAATCAGAGAAGGACCTGAAACAACTGAAGAAGTTCAATCTGATCGCCTACAACAAACTCTGGAAACCATTGAATGAACATACAAAGAAAACTTTCGCCAAGGCAATGCGCCGCAGGTTCCAGTTTATTGCAGTGGATGAAGCCCATAAGATAAAGGCGAAGGATAGCGAGCAGGCACAGGCCGTCAGGATGCTCAAGGCGAGATATAAACTTCTCAGCACAGGTACGCCGATAGCCAATTACCCTCGCAATATCTTCAGTCTTCTCGTCTTCGGTTGGGGCGACGGTACCGAACTGAACGGTTATGGCTACTATAATCCAATTGAGCAGACGTCAGACCGTGGATATACAAGCGGTTATACCACAGGCACCCGGCAGTTCAAAGAAGATTTCATTTCCATCGAATGGGTTACACCGCAGTTCGAACAGACTCTGGACAAAGGCATGAAATCCAGGGAGATGCCGAAGATAAAGGATACGGCAAAGTGGTGGACAATGATGTCACCGAAAATTATCAGGCGACAGAGAGAAGAACCAGAGGTGGCAGCCTTTGTTACAATCCCAAAGCCTGAGATATCCACAGAGTTAATCAAGATGTCACCGGAGCATGTGAAGCATTACAAGCACTGGCTTGATGAGTTTGCTGCATGGTTCAAGGAGCAATTGCGGTTGGAGAAGCAGAGTGAGGGCCATAAAATTGACCAGATGGTTGTCCTGGCACACCTGACACAACTGCAATTCGCCAGCACTATTCCCCAATCGAAGAAGACGAACAATGAGCACATACAGTGGCCGGGGGGCATCACCACAAAGCAGCGGAGAACTCTCGACCTGATAGAAGAGGCGCTCTCTAAACAAGAGAAGATCATCGTCTTCTCGGAGCGCCCTGATTTCCAGAAGCTCATGCAGCAGGAACTCAAGACCAGGGGAATTAAGTCTCATGTATTCATCGGTTCTCAAGGAATCAAGAACCGAAACGTGGTTCTCAATGATTTCAAGAATAATGGTACACACGTTCTACTAGCTACTACGACTTGCGGTGAGACGGGACTCAACATTCCGCAGGCGAATGTGGTCATCATCGCTGATACGTCCTGGACGCCAAGCAAGCAGATCCAGGCATACAGCAGAATCCTGAGACCCCAACAGACAAGGAAACCCCGTATCTACATGCTCAGGGCGAAGGGTTCGATAGACGAGTACATGCAGCAGTTGATGGATGCGAAGTCAGAGGCAATAGACGAAGGCATCGACTACCAGGATGCGACGGAGTTCGACCCTGCAAAGTGGCTGAGTTACCGAGATTTCACGTTAAAGATGCTGAAAGAAGAAGGATACGATATGAATTGATTGTTCCCCTTCCTTTCATGATGCCAGATTTCGCTCTGCGGAGCTGAAATCTGGCGGGGGCAGGCAAACACCGGCGATTAGTAACAAGGAGGAAAAAGTACATGGATATTAGCACATTGAGAGTATTCAATTCAATCCATTCACTTGGAATCACAGAAGAAGAATTTGCCGATCTGGAAAGTGAGCAAACACATACCGAGAGGACCGGTTTGTATTTAAGAACAATAAAAAGGAATTATGCTGTCAGCGTCAGTCACGACGATTTGAAACATCCGATCGTCATAAAGAAGCTGGGTAAAGAGATTCAAACACCGAGCCGGGTTTTATTCAAAACCCTGATTACTTTTGATGACCTACCACCAGAGATCTATACCCTTCACGGTATCGCACAATATCGATCCATGGATGCAGAGATCAAACATAAAGCCACAAATATCGAAGAATTAAAAGACAGGGTATGTGACAGGTTCATAGACGGTAATGCAAGGGAGTTAGGAGGGTATTACGATGATGTATTCTATAGAGATTCAAGATCTTACGATCCTAATATAAGAGATAATTGGCAATCATTAAAATCTGAATTAATGGATACACAATTGAACGCAATATTCTGGCTATTCAATGAAGACTATACAAAGTTCAATAAAAGCGTAAAAGAAGCCAGAAAGAACATTCCCCGGATAATAAAAGTTTTCGAACGCAATAACAGACGCCTGGCAATTATCCATTGTACCGAGGATTATGAAAAGCATCATCAGGGAGGATTTAATTTCGGTAGTTCATGGAATGAAACCATAAGAGGATCGAGACTGAAGATCCAGTGTTTTAAACCAAAGAATAAAGAGTATAATTACGTGGATATAAACAGAGAATTGTATCTCCCATTAGGAAACGGAGAAACTACCGATATCTGGCTGGATGATGCCATGTTTGAAAAGATCGGATATCCAGAATTAAAAGTCTTATCAAAAAGATTGTTTGCAGATTCGGAGGTACATAGAAAGAAATGGATTCTACTCACTCCAGATGAGTTCAATAAAAGTAAACTCCTCATCCAACTCGAAGTAATGAGTGTTGCCAGACAAGAACAGGAAAAAGAGGCAATAATCAATCTCAAAAGAAATGTGGATAAACAGTTCAAGAACGGCAGGGTAGAACGCCACGGGATTATATTCAGAAAAGACAGTATTGAATATGAAGGTGTAAAAGTAAGACATCCGGCACTGGGTGAACATGTTCTAACATATCAAATCCATTTCCAGCAAGAACCGGATTTCAAAGAAATCATACAAAATTTCATTTGTAAACTTCTGGATATCGGTGTAATCCGAAATTACCAAACCGATAACGTACAAACCGTCTGCAACTTTGCCGGAGAAGAAACAATCGATATCGGTAAAGTCAAAATACATATTAAAAAAGTAAAAAACAATATGTATATAAATGATTTCAGAATTCGTAAAGACGATCTGATAGAGGTCATATTCAAAGCAATAACTTACACTACACAAAAGAAGTTCGACGCATACCTGAAATATAGTTCCACAGCAAACCTCGCCCTGCAGAATGCACTGGCAAATGGCGGTGTGACATTCGAATTGAAATTGGAACAAACGACAGATAATTCCCTGCCTATTGACACGAAAGCATTGATCCTGTCATTGCCATTAAAACGTGAGAACGGTAAAAACTTCACCACGATTGAAGGGATTGATTATAGAATCCAGGATCTAAACTCATTCTTAGACATAGGCACATCCCTGAACACGGCAAGAGTAAATGGCACGGGTGGATACCTGCAAAGAACGATCAAGCTCCTGTACAAATCAATCAAAGGAATCTCACCAAAAGAGATCGGAACCCTGATCCAGAACAGCCAGGAAGAATATAGAAAGCTCCAGGCAAACATTGAAAGAGAAAATAAGGAAAAGTTCTCTGAAAGCAGATAAATTCGTAAGAAATGCCGTCAGGGTCAGTAAAGCGAAACAAGTTAAGGATGGCTTGGCAGTACAGGGATTAAGCGGAAGAATATACACAGTGAATAGAAATACTCTTGCGGTTTACGAGAAGGTGCAAGGTAAAATAGATCGGTATATCTGCTTCGTGGATTTGGGAACTGATATCGGAACCGAATGGGGAAGAAAAGACGGCCTGGCAAAGAGGCTACTAATGCTTGCACAGGATTTGAAAGTAGCTGATGAAGTGCATACATTAGGTCTGAGCCAGAACCATCAAGATCTCATGGTAGGAGCTGAGATATGAAATTATTAATCGTGGGAGCTGGCGGCATCGGAAGCTGGTTCATAGAAGAACTATGTAATATCATTAAAAGTGACCAGATAAGACAAGAGTTGGAAATAAGAGTAGCTGATAATGACATTGTAGAATTACCGCAACTATTGTATCAGAACTTCCAGCCAATTGAAGTCGGATATAATAAGGCCAGAGCTATTTCGAAGAGATTTAGTCTATTCGGTATCAAAGCAATTGAAAAACGGATCCAGAAAGAGTATCAACTAAACGGTTCTGATTTCGTTATATCCTGCGTGGATAATGAACCCACCAGGGAACTAATAATAAATTATGCCTTCAAGAACAACATTGGTTTCCTTGACCTTAGAGCAACAGGAAGAAGAATCTGCGCATTTCCAAAACTGAATAAAATAGAAGATAATCTGAAATTTGTAGATATCCAGGACACAGCCTGTTATTCCTGTCAAGACAAAGAATCCATGAAACGAGGGCGAATTGATAACGGGAATAAAATTATTGCATTGATCGGTGTGCAGATGTTCATAAATCATCTTCGGGGATTGAATAATAAAATAATAAACTTGAGTATATAAATTGAGGAAGATATGAGAACTGATGACATAACATACGAAAGAATACCAATGTTCGTCGAAAGCCCCCGTGGGGATGACAAGATAGGAACAGACGCCGACACAGGCAGCTTGATAAGCGACCATGAGGCCAGTGAGAAAGGAGTTCCGTTTGTTGTGGGAGTCCCGAAGGAAAAGATACAGGAGGCAATCGAGAAACAGTTGAAAAAGATGATAAGTGGGTTGTCATTGAGAGGAAGGATGGAAGCTCGGACCTGCTGACGAAGAAAGACATACCACCGAAGAAAGAAGGAGAAAAGGAGGTTCCTGAAGAGAGAACTAATGAGGAGGAATTGGGCGAGGAGGGGAAAGGCACTGGTGGCTCTGATGAGAAGCCAGGTGATGACTGGAGGGAGTCTTTCGGTGCAGTTCCCATCAAGCCGAAAGTAGCTGCAACAGCGGTGAAACCGGCGAGTACCTCAGGACCAAAAAAAGAGGCCGAGAAATGGGAGAGCAAGTTCAAGGATATAAAGAGCGCAACTGCAACCCATAAAGGGAAAGGAGGATAAGATGGACTTTATAGGACTGCTAAGGAGCTATATGCAAGATAAAACCCGCGTCTTAGTGAATGGACTTGGCGCCGGGGACATCAAGGGCACGATTTTGGCTGTTCATGACGACTATATTGAGTTCGAGCTTCTCAACATCCAGAAGGAAGTGAAGTCAGGAAAAGAGAAGATCAAGCGTGAAGTCCAATATATCCCATTAACCAGTATTTCAAGCTTGAGTGAAGGTGAGAACGAGAAGACAAACGAGACCGGGTTGGCAGCATTTTGTCAATAGTGATAACTGAAGGAGTGAGGGAATGATCGAAGTAAAGAACAATAGAATATACTTCTATAACCTGAATAAGCTTGACATAATCCCCGTGGACTTCCAGTGCGTATCCGCATATCTGTGTCCACAATGCAAGAAGGTTCTTGCGGCCTATTATGCGGGTAAGATCGTGGATTTGGAGCCCTATATGGAAGACCCTGCGCTAAAGTATCACTACACATTGGGCACATCGAATGGTGGCCAATACCTGCTGTTAGATGATCACAACCATAAGAAAGGCTGTCCGGGCTGGGAGATAGTTTCACTTTCTGCCCGCAGCATTACATATTCAATAGATGTCTGGGCAAGAAGGTATGAAGTCGGACCGGAGAATCTTCAGAAACTATGCGGGATGATTGCTGCAAGTAAAGTCCCGGGGTTCGATATTGTGCAGGATGCCTGCGGTGCGGATGACCCTATTGTTCTCTATAATGAACACATGTTCATAAATATGAACAAGCCGGGGTTCGGCCAGTCTATCGTTCGGAAGGAGAATCTGGCTGCATATGCCGATTGGATAGTAGCTGGGGATTACTCGAAGCCATTTGAGCCGCCAATAAAGCTAAAGACAGAACCACCCATAGATGCACCTAAAGATGACTTACCATCCATGGTGGATATTGAAACTGAAACGGGGGGTCAATCGACAAAAAGCGTATTCGGAGATGTAATTGATGTCTACACACGCGCCGAAGCAATCGAAGATGGAGTGCTTGTGGATGTCACTGAAACTGCAAAAGAAGCCGGTATAGTGTATCCAACAGCGGTCACACAAGGATTATGGAATGGTTACATCGAGCCGCCGGAGAGCCTCAAAGGCTTCCAGGACATGCAGGGCAGATTATGGGATGTACTTACGATGTTTTCCTTCAGCGCAAGGGCAATGAAGAAAGCAAGCACAGAAGTCGCTGAGTCATCAAGAGACACTGCGCAAACACTCTATTTCAAGACTATTTTCCAGATGCCTTCTAAAACGGGGAATCCAAAGATGGAAACTGTGGGTCTCAAGGCGATCTGCGGTCCCGGGGATAATGGAGAACCTATTCTTACAATCATGCTTTTGGAGGAAGATTGATGTCACCTGTTAGTAGATTCTGGTTGAAGTAGAGGGGATAATGGATATCATCGACTTTGCTAATATTCCCTGCACCTCCGGCGCCCTGGAATATATGCGAGAGTCAGATATTGTCTCACATGACCTGTGCACACAAGCAGCCTTTGAGAGCATCAGATCAACCGGAAAAGAGCGCGTTCTTGAGGCTTTGAAGGACGGCGCCATGAAGTATCGAAGATTCAATAAACTGGCCGCAGAAAAAGAGCTGCTGGCCTATCTGATTGCTAGGATAATCGTTTCTTGCATCAATAACAACTATCTTACAAAGAGATATGCGCTTGCTGTAGCCAAGTCCTCATACGAACATATCAAAGACCTCAAGAATGCTGTATTATTAGAGGAACTGGCGGAAGATTTTGGCATAAGCATCATCTTCGACAATATGATGAATGTCTCCATACATTTCACAGATTTCATCCGGTGCGCGCATGTCTTGCATGACCCCAGGTGGAAATTGCTAAACCGTACCGTGAAGCAGGGCACGTTGAAGATATCGCGAGATGATTTGGCGCGCCTGATGGAAGAAGTTGTGAGGCAGAAGGTGGAATATGGTCTGCCGCATGAAGTGCCGAAGGATATTCAGGTGGCTCTGGAACCGTACCTAGCTGAAGTGATGGAGATAATCAATACCCGCGCGAGCAAGCAGGGTTTCAGCAAGGAGGGATTCAGCGAAGTGATCCCGGACTACTTCCCGCCGTGTATAAGCACTGCAATAGCGGATGTCCAGGCAAATGTGAACTTATCCCATACAATGCGCTTCGCCATGACTTCGTTCCTTCTCAATATCGGGATGACGACAGAGAATGTGACAGAAATATTATGTGCATCGCCAGATTTCAAGGAGCAGGCCTCCAGCTATCAGATAAGCCATATCAACGGCGCATCAGGAACAACCTATACATGCCCATCATGTGCAACCATGGTAACCAATGGGAATTGCCCGGGTAAAATATTGTGCAAGAAGATAGAACATCCGCTGGTGTACTACAGGAGAAGGGTGTGGGTGGATAACAAGAAGCGAGTGGTGCAAAAGTAGGTATAAAAAATGCGGATCTCCGACTATTACATGAAAGCGTCTTTGTACGAGCCGCCAGATATTATGAACAGGGAGTTCGGGTTCAGGAAGAACGGGGAAAAGATAGTGAGGCACAAGGCATTCTCCTCAATCCAGAAACTCAGGACTTTTCTCATCGAAACAGCACCGGACCACGTATATTTCTCTTCTTCAAAGTACGCAGACCCTGCAGCATATCCCATGGAAGATAAGAAAAAGAGCTGGATAGGTTCAGACCTTGTATTTGATATAGATTACGACCACCTGAAAAGACCCACACTCAGGGAAGCGAAGAAACAGAGCGAGAAGCTCATGTTAATATTGAAGGATGACCTGGGATTCAAGAAGCTTCTATATGTTGATTCGGGAAGCCGTGGGTTCCATGTCCATGTGAACGATAAGTGCGTGCAGAAACTGGGCAATCCTGAGCGCAGGGAGATCGCAGACTTTTTCGGCCATTACAAGACAAGGCGCGGAAGAAAGATTATCAATCCGAACTGGGTGGAAATAGACACAGTTGTGACGACTGATTTTACAAGACTTATCAGGTTGCCAGGGAGCCTGATTTGCATGAAGCGCAATGGAGTGCGGTGATTAGTCATTGTGACGTTAGATGCTCTCATTAAGAATAACATATTGGAACGGAAAACCATCCCGTGTAGAGTCAAGCATATCAGCTATTACGCATTTCATGTACATATCTGCGTCCGCGAAGCGCAGAAAATATTGCCGCAAAAAACGCCATTATTGCACCGGTATACATAACGATTCTCATGCCACTCATGAAAGAACCTGAGATAATGTTTGGGAAGAAGCTGTTTCCTAATATGACGTTTGCATTTTCCGGAGGCAATGAATTTAATACATCAGGTGGTAGAAGCGTTTTCATCGGGTTATAGCCAAGGAGAGCAGCAAACAATGCTGATGATGGAGGAAGTTTAGAGATTTGGAGGGCAGCATCATGGGAAACATTTTGGGAAACTAACCCATCGTACAATGTGGTAGGAAGGCTTGAAGAAAAGCCAATGATCAAAAGGCTGAAGAATATGGCAAGGCTGAACATGAATGAGACATTTATCAGCGTTGCTCTCATTCCTGAAGTAACGCCCCTGTATTCCTGCGGGACTGAATTCATCACGGCTGCAGTGTTAGGCGCCGCAAACATTCCCTGGCCTATGCCCAGGAAGAGTATTGTTATTGCGAACTGCATATAATTGAAATTCACAGGCATTGAAGCAAGAATCAGAAAGCCTATTACGTTTATTACCATACCCAGAGTTGAAAAAAATCTTGCGCCATATTTGTCTGAGAGGTATCCAGATATAGGTCCTGATATCAAGAAACCAGCTACTAACGGAATCATGTCTATTGCTGCCTGGTATGGCGCATCTATGAAGCTAACTCCATGAAGCGGCAGCCAAATGCCTTGCAGCCAGATTATCAGCATGAACTGTAAACCTCCTCTTGCAAGTCCTGCCAGCAACATGCTCAGATTACCTGCCGCAAATGCCCTTATCCTGAAAAGCGATAGGTGGAACATGGGATCCTTTGCCTTTGTTTCTATGAATGCAAATAGTGCAAGTAAAGCGATACCAATTACAAAGCCTGCCTGCACCAATGGATTTGTCCAACCGGTTGAGCTGTTGCCATAAGGCAAAAGGCCGTAACTTATGGAAAGAAGTATAGTTGCCAGTGAAACTGCAAAAGTTATGTTTCCGAATATATCCAGCTTTTGGTTCTTCCGTATTATTGCAGTCTCATGCAGGCCCACATATGCCCATATTGTTCCGGCCACGCCTATAGGTACGCTTATAAGAAATATGAGATGCCAGTCGATAGCTGCCAGAATTCCACCAATAAGCAATCCTGCCAGACTTCCTCCAACAGCAGCTATCTGGTTAAAACCCAGTGCTTTGCCCCTCTCATTCTCAGGGAATGCATCGGTAAGTATTGCGGCGCTATTCGCAAAAAGAAAACCGCTTCCGAGCCCCTGGATCAGCCTGAGCAACGTAAGTGAGATAATACCTGCCGTACCCTGAACAAGATACGAAGATGCGTAAAGGAGTATGGAGGCAAATGAGAAGATAGCAAAGCCGATATTGTAAAGCCTGACCCTGCCGTACATGTCAGACAGCCTTCCAATTGTAACGACTGTGACACAGGAGACTATCGTATATCCGAGCAGAAGCCACAGAAGCAGTTCTACATTGCCGGCAGAAAGTGGGTTTACGCCAAGCCCGTTGAATATTGCAGGCAATGAAATCATCAATATTGAACCGTCTATTGAAGCCATCAGTGCCCCAAGAGTCGTATTCGAAAGTGCCACCCATTTGTAATTAATGGATACCACACTTCCTTTCTCGTTGAAGCTCCTGACTATCAGATTCTGCCGTTTTAGTGTTTTTTGCCATAACTATATATTGACATATTCGAGATCGATGCCGTTTGATTTCAGACTATCAACCTGATTTTTCATGTATGTTGATTATTTTGGAAAATGTTTAAAAGACATAAACTTAACCAAAAAAGTTTGTATCTTTGAACAATTTAACCTTGTCCTTCGTCTTTATTCGATTTAATTTCGCACCATATTTTGGCAATATATGCGTATTCCATCATAAATTGAGTGGCGAGGATTTGCGCAACATAGCTCCTTTAAATAATTTTAACCGATATTATTCTTACTGCCCTTTAAAGCAGTTAGGTTCACCGCGAGCAGGTTACTTCTTTTTCCCTTTCATAAGAAACTGCAATAAATCCTTGCTCAATCCAGTTTCTCTTTCCATTCTTTTAGAAATATCAGATTCGGATAAACCATCTGATTTGAGTTTTTCAATCTTATCAAATACCTCTTGTTTAATCTCGGAATATTCGTTAATATCCTTCCTGTGACCCCATACATCCCCTTCAAGCAGAGCAATCCCCTGCATTTCCAATAAAATTTTCGTGGAATCTGATACGGTTTTCATATAGGAACCGGGTATGTGGATGGCTTTTACTTCAGGACATGATTTTACCAGGTCAAAAATGTCTTTGTTCGATGGTCTGAAAGCAAGATGGATTATCTTTTCACCTTTACTGAGTGATTCTATTTCTTCTCTTGAACTTACAACTCTTATTCTCATATTTTACACCCTATCAAAAATATTTTTAGCTGAAATTTTACAATATACCGTTATGACTTTTCGAATAGGCTCTTATGCGATAACCGCACATGCAATGTGTCCATGCTCTTGTGCATGATATCCATCCATGCGTCCTTGGAAGTAAAGTCTTTCGATGTCGTCTGGGCTCAAGTTTTCAATGAGGCGGAAACCTAAACTTTCAAGGTCTTCAGCCAACGTTGACGGCTTAAAGCCCGTAATCATCGGCTCGCCTATCTTTTGCCCCAACTCCATAAACTTTTGCATTTGTGGAGATGATTTTTCAGGGATAAATGCGTCAGTATTTGTGTAATCGAAAATAACCATACTGCCAGCAGGAGCAATATCTGTGATTGAACGTAGTGCTGCGAATACCTCGTCACGGGTCAAGTATATAACTACACCAAGCCAGCTAAATAAGCTTTTAATCTTCGGGTCATAAGATGATGAGCGAGTTAGTGCTGTTACCAGGCTTTCTTGCTTGAAATCAATAGGAATGAAATGTAATTTTGCTGGATGTTTCCATCCCAAGCCGGCAAGGCGACTAAGCTTAAATTCTTGTGTGGCAGGGTGGTCAACTTCAAATACTTCCAACCGTTCTATTAAATCTGGTCGCCGAAATGCAAAGGTGTCCATCCCTGCTCCAAGGATTACATACTGCCTTATTCCTTGCCTGACAGCTTTCTCTAGGGTGTCTTCCACGTATCGTGCACGGCAGATAGGATTGGTTGTTTGTATTAAGGACGCCAGGGTTATTGTCTGGTCAGAGTCAGGAGACTTCGAAAATGTTGAAATCAGAGGTTTATCTAAACTTTCTTCAATTTGTGCTCTTATGCCATCAGGTATCAAACAATAGTATCCTCTTCAAATTAAATGGTAAAAAGAAAATATAATTTACGGAATCTTTGGTAATATATCATTTTTTCTTTGATTATTACCAAGCAATAGCCTTCATGCAAACAGAAATATACAAATACTAAGGAATTATTACAGTGTTCCTTCATGAATCCATCTGATCTATCAAAAATATTACACTCATTAAACATCAATCCAGATGAAATTCCAGACAAAAAGGAATCACAAACCATCCGTATCCTTCTTCACATCATTGAGGAATTGA